>OLRP01001846.1_pt1 | contig 15715 bp, 12 predicted proteins | sample 1672401 | NCBI WGS metagenome assembly OLRP01 (sample SAMEA3136682, study PRJEB25190) | human gut metagenome | reverse complement strand
GATAGGGTCTGGCATTAAAAAAAGCATAGTTTTTTAGGGTTCTTCGATAGGGTCTTTTATGAGGGTCTGGCTGGGTAGCCAGACCTTTTATTGTTAGGGCAAGGCCCTGTTGAGCAAAGCTCAACAAATAAACCACTTGCTATGCGAGTGGTTGAAGACGCTTTAGCTTACAGTAAAAAACCTCCAGTGATATAGTAAATGCAGGTTCGCCAACCGCATTTAATCACAGGAGGTATCCATAATGGACAATAATAGTTTATCACATACAAAATGGAACTGTAAGTATCATATTGTATTCGCACCAAAATTTCGTAGAAAAATAATATATGGGAAGTTACGTCAGGACATAGCCAATATATTAAGTGTTTTATGTAAGCGAAAAGGTGTCAAAATAGTGGAGGCAGAAATGTGTCCGGATCATGTTCATATGTTGGTAGAAATTCCGCCAAGTATAAGTGTATCAAGTTTTGTGGGATACTTGAAAGGAAAAAGTACACTAATGATATTTGCCTAATGATATTTGAGATGCATGCAAATTTGAAATATAAATTTGGAAATCGTCATTTCTGGTGTAGAGGATATTATGTTGACACGGTTGGAAAGAATGCAAAGAAAATACAGGAGTATATTCAAAATCAATTAAAAGAAGATTTAGAATATGATCAAATGACGTTAAAAGAGTATATAGACCCGTTTACGGGCCAGCCGTTGGGGAAACACAAGAAATAAAACTCTTAAGAGTTAGTAGGGAACCAAAGCAAACCAGCAAGCCTTTTAAGGCTGGGCCGGAATAAGGAAGCACTGACAAAGCCCTTTTAAGGGCAACTGTGAATGTGGTACAGTAGACAGACTTCGGTGCGCCTTCCGGGCGCAAGTTGGGAAAAGCCCCTTATAGGGGCAGAGCAAGCCACCGGCTAAGCCGGTGGTGTTGACTTTTACGTATAAAACAAAACTTAATAGTTACCTATTATACGATGTATGATAAAATAAATAATAAGTAAAAGAACAGAGAGATTCAACTAACAGCTAATAGTTATACGCAGTTAATGATGCATTAAGTTATCAAGAATAATATATTTATGTACTAAGACCGTACAAGGAAATGAAAGGAGACACGATTATGAAAAAAATAATATCTTTATTACTTATTTTGACAATTATATTTACGAGTAATATATCGTTTGCTAAGGCAGCGGACGGTAATGTTTCTACGTTGGAAAATATTATTTCAGAGGGAAGAAGTATAAGTGATGATTCTAGCGCCAGTGCATTCGTATGGATAAATAAGGTAATTAATTTTAATGAAAATTATCCGAATTCTTATGTATACAACGACATAAAAAAAGAGGCAAATGATGCTAAAGGTTATACTAGAATCTCTACGTTTAACAAGAAAAATATTATATTAGGTTATCTTGAAAATCTGAAAGATGAATTAAATAATAGTGGAACAAAAAACATAAACACACTTTTAAATGACGCAAAAAAGACTAGCTCATACGATGATCCAGAAGCTTACAAGTGGCTAATTGATATACAAAAAGCAATATCAAATTACGAAGATTATTCTATTTCAAATAAAATCAAGGCAGAAGTAAAAGACGCAAAAGGTTACTCGTCGGTTTCTACTTTTAATAAATATAATATAATTGTAGGCTATTTATCGTATTTATTAGATGAAACAAATAATATTATATACAACAATATCAATGATTTGATAAATGAAGGTAACAGTATAACTGATTGGAGTAGTTCAAATGCTTACAAGTGGGTTATAAAGGTTGAAGATTATAATTTACGATATCCGGAAACCTCAGTTTATAGTGATTTGAAATCTAAGTGTGAAGACGCTGAAGGCTATAGTTCTGTATCTACTTTTAATACAAACAGTTTGATTCTAGCAGATTTAATGATTATGAAAGATGAGGTTCCTGTATCGAGTGTCTATAAGGGGTTAGAAGTTGCTAATCCTCCATATAGAGTGATATACAATGAAGGAGATGTATTTGAAAAAAATGGATTAGTAGTTAATGCAATTTATGAATGTACATACAGTAACGGCTCGAAGAAGGATAGAAAAGTTGCGATATCAAATTATCAAATACAGGTATCAAATCCATTAACTTGTAATGATGATTATGTCAGAATTTCGTATACTGAGGGTGGCATCACAAAAATAGTTAATCAGGAAATAACTGTGAATCCAACATTGATTTCTGAAACATTGACAGGCATTTCTATAGTATCGCCACCGAGAAAGACAGAGTATAACGAAGGTGAAACATTTGAAAAGTATGGTATGAAAGTTGACGCTACATATTCTCAAGTGTGGTCAAATGGAAGCAGAAGAACAGTTACAAAACAAAATGTTTCTTACAGCGTTGATACTTCAAAACAATTAACTACAGCTGATACTTCAGTTACAGTTACTGTTTCTGTTGGTGGAGTGACAAAAAGAACAGAGCAGCCAATAATTGTTAGAGCATATGTAATAAGCACGACATTAGAAAGCATTGAAGTGGTAAGCTTACCTACAAAGACATCTTATATAGAAGGTGAAAGATTCAATAAAGAAGGGTTAGTTGTAAAGGCAAATTATAAAAAGATTTGGTCAAACGGTTATGTTGAAACAATAACTGAAAATAACGTAAACTACAGTGTTGATACATCTTCTCCTTTATTTGCCAACACCAAGTCAATAACTGTAACTTTTATTCGTGATGGAATAAAGAAAACTACTCAAGTAAGTATCAGTGTAAAACCCGCAGATGATAGTAGCTCTCTGCCTAAAGTAAAGAACTTAAAGGTAAAGAATAATTCTAAAAAGATGCTTACTATAAAGTTTAAAAAAATTAGAGGAGCAAAAAAATATAAAATACAGTGTGCAACAGATAGAAGATTTAAAAAGAATCTGAGAACTAAAACAATAAAAAATAATTATTATAAAATTAAAAAATTGAGAAAGAACACTACATATTTTATTAGAGTTTGTGCTATAAAAGGAACAGAGGTTGGTCCATGGAGTAAGTGCAAAAAAATCAAGATTAGAAAATAGTTGGAAAAGTTTATGTTTTGATATAGTATATCTTTATGACTTCGTTGACATGTCAGGTCGCTTAACCGCGACACTTATTAACGGAGGTTTACGATATGAGTAAAAAGATTAAAAAAGAACAGAGTCAGGTTAATAGAAAACTTGAACTTAAAAAGGAAACTGCGGATTATATTGATATTATGATCCAGCAAGCAGAAAAAGGTCCTTCGGGATTTTGGACGGAAGACTATGAGGAATGTGGAAATCCGAAAATTTTCCCAGAATTTAATGAAGGATTAAAACATGGGCGTTTAATTCAGAAAAAGCACTTTTTGTGCCCATGGAACACAGCAGTTCTTTTCGCTAATGGAAGAGGAAACATTTCAACGGGATGCTATCATAGTTGTTCAATTAGAGATGCTAAATATCTTTCAACGGACATGATTAAAGAGGTATTAATCAAATTCAATAAAAATATGTTGGATGGTTATTATGACAATCCAAAAGAAATCGGGCCGCTTATTACTGAGGAAATGATTAAGTACATTGAATCAGCAAAAGAAGCAGAGAGAGAGGCTATAAAAAGAAAAGAGCAGAAAGAGTATAATCAACGAAAACGAAAAGCAAAAAAATTGCTAGAGAGATTTAGTGATGATGAAAATGCTCAAGAGTTCATCTTAGTCAATTATGGGAAAAATGTTGTGGCTAGTAGTTATGAATATGGAGCAATTAGCTTTTCTCCAAAGTCTAAAGATGATGTAGTTGGTGCAGAGAATATGTTGTATGATGATTACTTGGAAGTTCAAATTAAAACAGCCAAACAATGCAGACATGATTTCCAAAATTGTTTTTACAATACACCTATGGAATTTAAAGGGCGTGTTGAAAAAAAGAATTCTAAGAGAGTGTGTTTCGAAAGAATATTTGTGACTGGAATGTTTTCTGGTGGTTTTGATATGTTTGATGGAAAAGAAGATCATGTCTGGATGGATATTAAAGGTTTTGAAAATCTAAAAGAAGGAGATTGCGTTTCATTTTTTGCAGAAGTATATCGATATGTTAAAACTGGTAATGGAAAAGCAATTGATTTTGGATTGAGAAATCCGGAAGGAATTAAAGCGATTGATTCTTATGCGTTGCCAACTGATGAGGAATTGAAAATGCAGTCAATTAATATGATTATTTGTGAATCATGTTATTTGAATGAAATGTGCGATGGAATGAATTGCATAAGAAACAAAAAAGAATTGGCAGAGTTGAGAAAAAGTATGATGAAACTATAAATAATAATGAATAAAACATCACTACAAAGGTAACTTTTTTACCTTGTCAGTGAGCGACAAAACAATTGAATATAGTTATAATAAGAATCATAAAAGATGTCTTTCAAATTACGCAGTAATAGTGCGTAGTGGAAGGCATCTTTTTTGCTTTTTTACAGGGAAAGGGCAGTAATGGAGATTAAGAAGGAGGAAACAAAGGAAAAGGTAGTCCATAGACAAAGAGACCGGACGATAAGTAAAAAAGGTGATTCGACTATTAAGAAGTTTGACCGTAGATCAAAGAGTGCTTTAGGGCTTGGTGCTTCCATAGGAGCAGATAAGGTATCGGATCACATTGAAGGTGGCGATGACATCAAGGCTGTTATTGATTTGGAAAGAGACGTAGCAGTGGGAACTGCTTCGAAGGTTAAGAAGACAAAGGATGCTGTATCAAAGATTCGTAAGAGGCCAGACATTACTAAAAAGGAAGTGGATCTGGCAGAGAAACTTGGCATTATCTTAAAGTCAATGTCTAAGGAAGATGGTCGTAAGGTAATAAACATCTTGCTCAGCATCAAAGAATCAATTGATGGGGGTGATAAGTAATGGAAAAGACAGCTAATAAGTCATGCCTCTATTATGATATGAAGGCCAGCGGCAAAAGAATGAAAGAATTAAGAAACAAAAAGCATTATACACAGGAGAGGTTATCTGAGAAGCTTGGCATGACAAGCCAGGGGTACAAGATGATCGAACTTGGAATCAACGGAGCAAGAATTGATACTTTGGTAATCATAGCAGAGCTGCTTAATACTACGGTTGATTATTTGGTGACCGGAAGAAATGTCGTAGCTTGCGATGAAGAAGCGAAGAAAGAAGATGAATAAGTGGGAGACCTAGACACAGAGTGTTTGGGTCTTCTTTTCCGTACGGTACTAAAAAAGTATATATAGATTATTAGTTCCGTGATATAATACTGTGAAATACTAAATTGTATTTTTATGATTGTAAGATTAATATATTATGTTGGATAACACGGAGAATATAGATTTGAATAATAAATATTTAAAAAAGCTCAAAAAATGTTCTGAGCAAATGATTTTTAATGACGGAAGAACAGTATCATCATTAATATTGAATATGGAAAAGAATGCGATTATATTCTTGCTGTTACTACCATATGTTGGACTGTATTGTAGAGAGGCTCAGGAATATTATAATATTAAAGTGTTAGATGAAGAATCAGATAGTCAAGTAATAGATTTAAGAAATTCGATAAAAGTAATTTGTTCAAAATATAGCAAGATAGAAAATGCGTTTTTAGAATCAGATTTGCAACAAGATGAAATGTTTAGAGATTTGTTACGATTCGATTTTACAAAACCAATGAATGTTCATTACAACTTAGGAATTTATTTCGATGAAAACGGAAATATTATAGGGGATACACAACTTATCAATTATTATTTAAATTCGGTAGATATTGCTGCGGATACGCTAGGTCTTAAAGCTTTTGAAATTTCAAAAAAACTAGGTCGAGTAATGCGCATAATTATGATGCGCTCAGGACATAGACGATATGAAAGAAAAACAGTTAAATATGAAACTGTGAAGATAGGATATATAGACTATAATACCAATATAGAGAATAATTTGTTTAAAAAAAATAATAAAGGGATTAATCTAATTATATTACATATGTTGGGAATGGTAGGAACAAATAAATATATATTACGAAGAGTATTATATCAAAATAATGTTTGGATGCTACGTAATGAATATATTATTGCACATAATATTTGGACGGGACTAAGAACAATATATAGACATTTTCAGATGGAAAAATCCTGTGGAGAGATAGATAGTATAAAATTAGGAGAAATCGTTAATGAGGGAGCTAAGTTTTTCCCAAGTCAGTTTAGAAATGTTATGATACATTATGATTTGACTTATAAAGGAAATCCATGTATCAGCGAAGAAGAATATAAACCAGATATTCCATTATATGGTGTGGTCGAAACTAATTTTAGAGGAAAAAGTTCAAAAGAATATTTTCATGAATTGAGAATATATATGGAAAGAGTTGAAGAATACATGAGAGGTTGGTTTTCAATTGACAAAAGTAGAATAAAATGGGATTTATAAAAAGTAGGGAGGGTTGTTCTAATTGGAATTAAAAAGAAACCAATTACTACTGTTTTTCCTTGCTCATTACGACTTTTTACCTTATAATAATATACAAGGTTTTACATATCGGCATCTTCATTTTGCCCATCACATGTAAACCTTAAGGTAAAAATTCACAGATAGACAACAAAATGACAACAACCTATCGATTAATCAAACGTATGTACGATTACTAGAGATAAAAAACTCGCGTTAAAAGTGGATAAAATGCAGGATAAACAACCTGTAAACCACCTGGTCTTGCGAGTTTGAGTAGACGTTTTTTTGAATTCAAATTTTAAGAAAGCCTTTAAATAAAGGGCTTTAAACCACATAATTGTATATAATATTACCGAAGTGATACCAATATGATACAATTTCGGTAAATATAGGAGAATAAGGCTCCAATGTGATTAATTAGTCACATTGGAGTCTTTTTTTTGTTTTATAAGCAAGTAAAGTAGTAGCGGTGCTACCACGACTTTGGGAAGAAATACATTTATATTAAAACTGTGGTCAATGAAAATAAAATAACAATTTATAAAAAAAGGAGATTAGAAATATGTAGCAGAGAGAATGATTAACGGAAAGCTATTTGTGTGAGGTGTAAAAATTGATTTACAAGTATGGCATTGGAGAGCACGTGTATATCATAGAAAATGGGATGCACATAAAAGAAGTGATAATAGTTAATATAGCCAATGGTTTCTATCAGGTCTGCTTTACGGATAGAAAAGGCTCAATTAAATTAAGAGAGTCAAGACTATATAAGACTATTGGAGAAGCAGCGACAAAGAACAGTGCTGCGAAAAATATATCAGTTTTTGAATTGGCATATAGAACAAAAACAAGCCAGTCACATATTTATCAGATTGAGGGTGGTTCTCAGAATATGAGCATAGAATTATTATTCAAGATAGCAGACACCTTGGAAACTGATCCAAATACAATCTTAGGAGTTAAGAACAACGTAGCATCTGTGGATGAAGCGTTAAATGAACTTCCATTAGAGATGAAATCAAAACTCTCCGTACTATTTGGAGCAATGATTAATCAGATAAAAGAACAGGATGTAATTAATTAGACAAACAGACGATATGAACTATTTTTCTTTTCGCGTGATTAGAAGTTCATATCATATTTGAATATAGTTTTTTCCCATAATTTTTTGGAGAACCTTCAGGAATACAAAACCTGAAGTCTCGCAAGACGCAGTTGAGGAATAGACGGATTTATACTATAATCTAATTTAAAAAGTTATACCCAAGGGTAAGCAAAAACGAATGAAGGCGAAATGGGGTTTGTTTATGACCGAACAGAAAAAGAATACTATCATAACAAGCGGCATCGCTGTGCTTGCCGTGATACTGGCATATTGCTTCCGAATTGTAGGCAGGGGCAATTTCTACCCGATGCTGTTTTCCTATCTGCGCAGCTTTATCTATATCGGTCTGTTCGCTGCCTGGGGGCTCTCCGTCCGTCAGCGGATCGTGCAAAAGCAGGTGTGCAGGTTTATGACGGTCACCGCAGTACTGCTCATCATATGGATGGTAGTCCGTTCGGCAAAGTATTTTATATTCTGGCAGCCGGATGCCGTCCGTTACCTGTGGTATCTGTTCTATCTGCCCATGCTGTTTGTGCCTATGCTGGCACTGCTGATTGCCATGTCATTGGGAAAGCCGGATGAATACAAATTCCCCAAGGGAATGTCGGTTCTGTGGATCATCTCCGGCGTATTGCTTCTGCTCGTGCTCACAAATGACCTGCACCAATTCGTATTTACCTTTCCGAAGGACGCCGCCGTGTGGACAGACAAAAACAACGGTTACTCGGTAGGCTACTTCATTAGTGTGGGCTGGCAGGTGCTGTGTGCCTTTGCCGCACTCGTAATTATGTTTTTCAAATGCCGTGTGCAAAAAGGAAGGCTCCACTTTCTTCCCATTGTTCCTATGCTGCTGGCGATTGTTTACAGCACACTTTACTATGCGGGTGCGGATTGGCTGCTCCACTTGTTCGGCGATATTGCCGCATTCCAAAGTGTGATGTATATTCTGACCTTTGAGTTTTGCATCGCCTGCGGATATATACATTCAAACAGCCGTTATGTGGACTTGTTTGCCTCCTCTGTCGGCACATCGGCAGAGATCACCGACAAGGACTTTACCGTTCGGTATGCAGCTGTAAACACTGCGCCTATCTCAAAGGAAACGATGAAAAAAGCCGAGCAAAGCCCGGTCACGATGGGCGGCTTGACCGTTCACACCATGCCCGTTGACGGCGGCTATGCCGTGTGGACAGAGGATGTGTCGGCTTTACGTGACATCAAGGAGAACTCCAAGCTTCTTGCAGACGAGCTTGCCGACAGGAACGAAATACTCCGTTATGAATACAAGCGTGAAGCCAAGCGCCGCAAGGTAGAGGAACAAAACCGTCTGTATGATCTCCTGCGTTCCTCTACGCAGACGCAGATCGACCGCATTGCGGAGCTCACTAAGGAATACCGCCGAATCTCAAGCACCGATCCCGACAGTGCCAAAACGCTCCTTGCCGAGATTGCCGTGCTGTGCAGCTATATTAAACGCCGCAAGCATCTGACGCTCCTTACCGACCGAGATATTAAAATAGCGGCAACGGAACTCCACCGTGCCTTCAATGAGTCCCTCCAAACGCTGAAGCTGTTGGGCGTCCGCAGCTCGCTCTATGTGGACGAGTCTCTTTCCATGCTCTCCGGCAAAACGGCGACCGCTGTATTTGATTTTTATGAATCGGTTATTGAAGCCGATATTTTGAATTTAACAGGCATACAGGTAAGCCTCATAAAGGCAGACGGCTTGCGTTTGTCACTGAATGTGTGCTGCAAAGCCGACCTTTCCGCTTTGGTAAGCGAAGACAGTATCCGCTGTGAAAAAGAGGATGACGAGGAATACCAGCGCCTTGTATTTGAAGCGAAAGAAGGTGACAGAAAATGAGTGCATTTTCTTCCCTTTCTGAATTTTGGCAGACCATGCTGCCGTTTATCATGCTTGTGGAGATCGTCCTTGAAATCGGGCTGTTTATGTATCAGCTTCTTCGCAGCAATAAGCCGGTGCGCAGCCTGCTGAGTCTGGCGGTTATGGCGGTGATGATCCCGCTGCTGTTCTCCGTTTCCCAGGCAGATCCCGATAATATCGGGGACGCATTTCTGCTGGATGCACCGTGGCTGATATTTGTCGCTGCCATTTTCCTTGCGGCAGTTCACTTTGCCATTGCTCTGCCGCGGGAATACCGCCGTAAAAAGAACGAGCTCTCGCCGTTCTCCATTAAGGAAGCAACCGATAAGCTGCCTATGGGCATCTGCTTTGCCGACCCGAACGGCAGGATCATCCTGTGCAACAACCGTATGCGCAGGCTGTCCTTTTCCCTTTGCGGCCACGAGCTGCAAATCAAAAGCGATATGGAAAATGCCCTGAGCGTGCCGGACAAATCCGTAACCGTCAAGGATGATTGCTACATCCTGCCCGACAAGACCGTCTGGCAGTTTCGCACACAAAATATCACCGTGGACGGCGATGACCGCTGGCAGCAGATAACGGCGCACAATGTAACCGAGCTGTATAACGGCTACCAAAAGCAAGAAGAAATAAATAAAGAACTGGCAGAAGTCAATCGAAAGCTCAGGAATATGTACGCTCGCATGGAGGATGATGTCAAGGAGAAGGAAAGCCTTGACCTAAAGGTCTATATTCACGATACCATCGGGCGAAGCCTCCTGACCATCCGTGACATCATAGACAACGGAGAAGATACCGAGCGAAAGCTTGAGGTGCTGCAAAATGCCATCGGTATGCTGGCAAGCAACCGTGTCACCTCTGTCAGCACAATGGACGAGGTAAAAAGAACCGCACGGCAGCTTGGCGTGGCTGTAAAAATCGACGGCTACCTGCCCCGTGATACCGCAGCCGAGGAGCTGACCGTTGCTGCCACCAAGGAGTGCGTGACCAACTGCATCAAGCACGCAGACGGGAATGAGGTATATATCCGCATTGCCCAGCGCGGCGAACGCTATGATGTTACCATAACCAACAACGGCAAAATACCCACAGAGCCGATAAAGGAAGGCAGCGGCCTGTCAACGCTTCGCCGCAGTATTGAAAGCTCCGGCGGTGAAATGCATATTTCGCACAATCCACGATTTGCTCTTCTGATTACGATTCCCGCAAAGGAGATTAGCCTATGATAAATACCATACTTGTAGAGGATGATTTATACATCCAAAAGCACTTTGTTGATCGTCTTGCTGCAGACGGCGAGTTTCATCTTGTCGGCGTTTTCCGTGACGCCTTTGAAGCGGAAAAGCATTGCGACGCCACCGTAAAGCTCGTCCTTATGGATGTGCAGACGCAGCACAAGCACTCCGGTCTTGCCGCCGCAGAGCGCATCAAAAAGGCTTTTCCGCAAATCAAAATCGTTGTGGCTACCTCGCTTGTCGATCCCGAAGTTTTGCAAAGAGCCAAAATGGGTGCTGCCGACAGCCTGTGGTATAAGGACCACGGCACAGAGGAACTGATGAGCGTGGTAAAGCGCACCCTGGCAGGCGAAAAGGTATTCCCCGATATCGCTCCGTCCATTGAAATGGAGGGTACGATGTCCGATGCCTTCTCGCCACGGCAGTTAGACATCCTGCGGCTTTACATAAAGGGCTTTACCTATCAGGAAATTGCCGATAAGCTGGGCATTTCCAAAAACGGCGTTCGCTGGAACCTGGACGATATGGTGGAAAAGGGTGGCTTTGAAAGCAGAGAAGCACTGGTTGCAACCGCCATTGAAAACAAACTCATGGTAACCACCTTAAAAGACGAATAAGCAAAACTGAACCCCTTGGCTGTATGGTCAAGGGGTTTTTCGCACCCAAAAGGCAAAAATTTTTTGAAAAAATCGAGATTTTTCTTCTGTTACTGGCACAAGTGCCAGTGACAAGAGCCCAAAAGTCAGTACAATTGATACTGTAAGATTAGAGTTATGCTTTTAGAAGGTGGTGATGAATGATGAAAAAAATCGTTCTGGACATTCAGAGCGATATCCATGCGCACACCATGGAGCGAATGCTGATGCAAAAATTGGACGATTGCCAAGTTGTGATTTCCGAGTCGCCGGACGCAACCGTCGAGTGGTGCAAGACGCATCGACCGGATGTGCTTTTAATGGAGGTCAAGGCGTATTCGCCATGGATGTTCAAAGAACGAATGGCAATCCGTGACAAGGTAGAACGGAACACGGAAAACTGCCGGGTCATTCTCTTTGTGGATGACGATACAGACGAAGAGTTGACCGAAAAGGTACGGCAGGCAAAGCGCGAGGGTCTGATAGACGCTTTTCTCTTCGGTTCGGTATCCGAAAACTACTTTGCCTCGGTGATTGACAGTGTTTAAATCAGGCAACACAAAATGCATAGACAAATTTTCAAAATGATATTGAAGGAGGAGATGATAATATGACAAAAACAAATACACGAAGTCGCATCGTCAGCATCCTGCTGGTGCTTGTGATGCTGCTGACAATGGTGCCCATCACCGGCGTGACGGCAAATGCGGCGGACACATCATGGACGACGGTCAACACCTATGACCAGCTGAAGGCGGCGCTGAGCAATCAGAATCCGCCGGACAATATCAAGCTGGGCAGCGATATCGACACCGGCACGCTGACCAGCGGCATGGGCATCATTGAGCCGCTGGAGGTCAAGGGCAGGAAGCAGCTTGACCTGAACGGCCACACGCTGCGGATGTACTCCGCAAAAACTGCCATGAGCGATATGATTATGATCAGGCGCGGCGACCTGACGGTGCTGGACAGCAGCTCCGGCCAGAAGGGAACCATTCTCGGCTCGACCTACAACGACTCGTGCTACCTCTTTAATATACAATACGGAAAGCTCACCCTAAACAGCGGAACGCTGAAGGTGGACGCCGGCAGCCTCAAGACCGAGAACAAATGGAGGCGCGTGATCTACTGCTACGTCGGCGGAACCGTCACCATCAACGGCGGCACGCTCCATGTTGCACCGGAGACATATGAAGGGGAAAATAATGCTTACGGCCAGTACTTTGAGGAGGAGTATAGGGACCTGCTCAACGGCTACTGCGGCTATACGCTGATGGCGGCGAACTCCTGCAAGGTGAGCATCAACGGCGGCACCTTCCAGGGGCCTGTGCGTTTGGACGCTGGCGGCAGCGACTGGAAGGAAAATGAACCGCGCATCCAGATCAACGGCGGCACCTTTGAAAAGAAGGTCATGCTCAATGGCCCGGGTGACGGCACCAAGCCGCTCACCGTGATTAACAACGGTATTTTCCTCGACTATGTACAGGCATGGGTGGCTGCCAGCTTTGAGAACAGCTTTACCACACCCGAAGTGGTCATCAACGGCGGTGAGTTCCACAAGAAATTTTGGATGAGGCCAACATTTGTAGATAAAAACGACAAGGATTTAACGGGTTACCATGTAGCGGTAAAGCTGAACGGCGGCACTATCCATGAAACATTGTCAGTTGATAAGCAACCCTCGGATTATGGTTATGCACCTGTGAGACCGCGTCTGTCGTATAGCGATGTTACGTTTTTGGCAGCTGAAATGCTGGGAAAAAACGCCGTTCAGACCGGCAAGGGCACTTTTGCGGCACAAGACACCAGCAGCTACCGCGAATACATTCCCTATTACAATTACAACAAAAGTAAGCGATGGTCAGAGGGCTTTGTATTTGAGATTAAGGCAGTGAATAACCAGCCAACCAAGATTCTATCGAACGCATGGGGCATGAAGTCCGTTACGCTGGACGGCAAAAAGATCGACTACGCCAAGAACTGGAAGGGCACCGTTGAGCGGATGGACAACAGCACGGCGCATACCCTCAAGTTCGAGTGGTATCCTCTGGCGAGTGAATTGGTAAATGATGGTTATAGCTATCGCACAAAGTGCGAGCATTATATCTCCGGTTCTTCCGCGGTACAGCAGACAGATACCATCGCTGCCGATAAAACCTCGCATACGGTCACCATTCCTGCGGGCACAGACCCCAAGGTCTATTCCTATGATTTGCAGCTGAATCTGGATAAGAACGGCAGCTCCGTCGGCATTTTCAGCAACCAGCATATCGTCAAGCTGGTGGTGAACGAAGCACCGGTGGTAACGGAGATTCCCAGTGCCCCCGTTCAGCTGAGCGCGGCGCTGAAACCCGGAACTTCCGCTCCCAGCGCTACGGCTGTCGGCAGCGGCTATACCGTGGACAGCATCAACTGGTATACGGACAATAGCTGCACTGAACCGGCAAGCGCCTTCGTTGCAGGAACGGAATACTATGGCAAAATCGTACTGAAGCCCGCAGAGAACTATAAGTTCGCGGCTTCTGCAAGCGCACTGTTCTTCTGCGATGACCCCAACGATAATTACGCTATTGTTGGCAACTCTACTGTTGCAGAGGACGGTTCCGCTCTGACCCTTGTTGTGAAGGGAACGGCTGTTTCTGCTCTCAAGTGGGATAGCGTTGATAAAACTAACCGGACCTATACCATCGGGGATAGCGCGCTGACGTTCAATGCCAAGGCAATGGGAGGCGACAGCAGCAAGCCCATCACCTATAAGCTGATTGCGAAAAAGGACGGCACGGAAACGGTCAAGGCATCCGCAACGGTTGCGGCCTCCGCGACGGACAGTTTCTCCGCTTCTCTCAGATTTACTGATACAGGCAGCTATGAGTGCTGGTTCAAAGCCACACGCGGCAATGTGACCATCACCAGCGACCACTTCACCGTAACGGTCAACGCCCCTGGGCTGTCCATTGCAAATCAGTCTGGCAATCTGACCGTAAAGCAGAACGCGACCGCACGCCTGTTTGTCAAGGCAGTGGGTCATGGTGTGAACTATCAGTGGCAGGTCAAGAATGGCGGCGCTTGGAACGCGATTTCCAGTGAAACAGCTTATGATTATGCCGCCCCAACGACCAATGTTGGCGAAAAGACCTACCGCTGCAAGGTTACGGACAAATATGGCGCAACCGAATATACTAATGAGATGACGGTTACAGTGACAGAGGTCGCTGATTCGTTCCTCACTCCGGCAATCCCTCTGGCAGCCGTCAATGGCGATGCACCCGATCCTGCCAAACTGTGGCCGGATAAAGATGTAACGCCTAACGGCTGGCTGGGTCTGAAAGCTGAGTACGATGTGACCGCCGGCGATACTTTCCACGGCGTTGCAACATTCTCTACGATCCCGACGGGCTTTAACATGAATGGCCGTGACATTTACTATGACAGCTACAACAACATTCAAAAGACGCCTGTGCTTGGAACCATTAGCTATGAGTGGGAGGGAACTACAAAAAACCCGTGGGAGGCAACTTCGGGTGATTTCACCTCTTTGGGTACGGACGCTCATGCATCGTTCACGATTCCGAGTGGGGTTGATACCTACTATGTTGTGCTAAGGGTTAAAAACACAATTGGGGAAGGATATGGAAACCAAGCGACAAGCACGGCCTATATCACTTTCCATGTTTCTGCGGCTCATACGCATACCTACGCCTATGCCCAGCTTAATGAAATCAGTCACACCAAGTATTGCACCGCTTGCGATGACAGCATCACGGAAACCCATACGATGGAAAATGGCGTGTGCAAGTACTGCGGTTATGCTCCCGCAAAGACCTATTCCGTCACCGTGACCGACGGCAGTGCTGATTACAGTACAAATGTTGCCCCTGGCACAAAGGTTACTCTGACTGCGAACACCGCCCCATCCGGGCAGGAGTTCGACAAATGGGCGGGTAATGTTACTGTCGCATCCGACAACACCTTCACCATGCCAAGCCATGATGTGATGGTGGTCGCTACTTATAAGCCTATCGCCCATACCCACGATACTGACGCGCAGCCTTGGGTATACATGGACCCAGGTACGCATATCAAGACCTGCACTGCAGGTGACGATTTCAAGGTGGAGGCCCACGACTTCTCCGCATGGACGAAGGTTGATGAAAGCACCCATAGCCGTACCTGCTCCAAGTGCAAGAAGTCAGGCGAAGCCACAAACTACACCGAAACCGCCGAGCATACCTGGGTATGGGTAGTGGATCAGGAGGCGGCGCTGAATCAGCCCGGCTTGCAGCATGAGGAATGCACCGGCTGCCATGCTAAGCGCAGCGAGAACACCGAGATCCCCGTCCTGCGGGATTACGCCGTTACCGTCACCGGCGGCACGGCAACCGTTGCCGCAGGC
>OLRP01001819.1_pt1 | contig 15902 bp, 10 predicted proteins | sample 1672401 | NCBI WGS metagenome assembly OLRP01 (sample SAMEA3136682, study PRJEB25190) | human gut metagenome | reverse complement strand
CCAACCTGGATGCTAAACTTCGTGTACAGATGCGTATCGAGATTTCCAAGATCCATCAGAGACTTGGTGCTACAATCATCTATGTAACACATGACCAGACAGAGGCTATGACACTTGGTACCAGAATCGTCGTTATGAAAGACGGTGTTGTTCAGCAGGTTGATACACCACAGAACCTGTATCAGAAACCAGGCAACCTCTTCGTTGCAGGATTCATGGGATCTCCGCAGATGAACTTCCTTGATGCTGTTATCTCCGAAAAAGGCGGTAACATGATCGCTACAATCGGTAACGAGCATGAGGTTATTGTTCCTGCAGCTAAAGCTAAAGTTCTCAAAGACAAAGGCTATGTTGGAAAGAAAGTTGTTCTTGGTATCCGTCCTGAGGATATCCATGATTCTCAGATGTTCCTTGAGACATCCCCAAGCAAACCGATGAACTCCGTAGTTAAAGTTTACGAGCTTCTTGGTGCCGAAGTATTCCTGTACTTCGATGTTGACGGAACTCAGATCACAGCACGAGTTGATCCTCGTACAACAGCTAAGACCGGTGATCCGATCAGATTCGCATTCGATATGGAGAAAGCTCACTTCTTCGACAAAGAGACAGAACTTACCATCACAAACTAATTCTTACCGAATTACAAAAAATGAATTTAACCCCGGGGGATATATTTTCCCGGGGTTTCTTTTTTCCTCTGCACAATTTTCACTTCATCTACAGAAAGGACTCAGTTTTATGAAAATACAGCAAACACTTCAAAAATGCCTGGATGACTGGAACCGGATCAGCGGACTGGATTTTTGTATTCTGGATGAAAGTAATCAGGTTTTTGCTTCCACCGGAGACAGAAAGCTGCCATCTGCCGAAAAGCTTATCCAGTTCCGTGAAGATCCTGCTTTATGTATTTCCAACCGTTCCTGCAGCATCTACAAATTAAACGGCGCATCCGGAGATATGCTTCTGACGGTATGGGGTTCCACAGACTCCGCTTCCACCATCGGAGAACTTGCGGTCTGCCAGGTCGAAAGTCTTCTTACTGCCTATGCGGAAAAAACGGACAAAAACTCCTTTATGCAGAACCTTCTTCTGGACCGCTATTCTCAGGTGGAAGCTTTCAACAAAGCTGCCCGCCTCCACATTGCACCTTCTGTCCGCCGTGCAGTCTTTCTTGTGGAAACCAAGCAGCATAAAGACGAAAACGCTCTGGCAACCATCCGGAATATCTTTTCGGCCCGGACACGTGACTTTATCACTGCCCTGGATGATTCCGGCATTATTGTTGTCCGTGAACTTCAGAGTACAGAGAGCTACGAGGAACTTAACGGTATTGCCTGCATGCTTGTGGATATGCTGAATACGGAGGCTATGACTTCTGCCTGGGTTTCCTACAGCAATGTTGCTGACGATATCATGCAGCTTTCTGATGCCTATAAAGAAGCACGTACTGCCCTGGAAGTCGGAAAAATCTTTTACGCGGACAAAAATGTCTTCGGTTACAACCGCCTTGGTATTGGCCGTCTGATCTATCAGCTTCCGACTCAGGTATGTGACATGTTCGTAGGTGAAATTTTCGGAGAGGAATCTCTGGATTCTATTGATGATGAAACGCTGAATATCATCCGCACTTTCTTTGAAAACAACCTGAATCTTTCCGAGACATCCAGACAGCTTTATGTGCACAGAAATACTCTGGTGTACCGCTTTGAAAAGCTTCAGAAACGATTCGGGCTGGATATCCGTACCTTCGAAGATGCGCTGGCCTTTAAGCTTGCCATGATGGTATCGGATTACATTACCTACTCCCGGAATCACGGAAAATAAATATCTCAGAAAAATGTAGTACATAGCATAAAAACCCGGAAATATCTGACAGATACTTCCGGGTTTTTATTTTTTACAAAGATATTTTTATTTCAGCAGCATCAGATGCTCCGGTGGAAAATACAGATACTTCGGAAGTCCCATGTCCGGATCCTCCCTGAAACTGTTCTTGGGCCGCATCCACCACAAACCGGCCGCTGCCTCCTCACCTTTCCTGCGGATCATATACTGATGTTCAAAAGTTGTTTCGATATACTCGTCCACCTGTACTTCCAGACAATTCTCTCCCGGCTTATCTTCCGGCCTGATCCAGTGTCCGCGAATTCCCACGTGAGTAATATCTTCTGCCACTTTTTCTGCTGTATGAAGTTTTATTTTCCAGTCCGTGGCATAAATTTCATGTTCTCCCAGCCGCTGGACCGCTGAAAAGTTCTTACATCCGGTAAGTTTTGCCGCTTCCAGCATTCTTGGATTCTCAAACAGCCGTTTCGTTTCATCGGTTACAAGGATCCGTCCCCCGTCCACAACAGAAAGCTCTTTACAGAATTTATAGGCCTCATCTCTGCTGTGAGTTACAAGGATCATATCGCCTGGATAATCCTGAAGAAAATCCTGCATTTCCCTCTGAAGCACATCTTTCAGATATCCATCCAGTGCGGAAAACGGCTCATCCAGAAGAATGGCTTCCGGTTCCCCGATCATCATTCTGGCCAGTGCCACTCGCTGCTGCTGCCCGCCGGAAAGCTGGGATGGAAGACGTTTTTCCAGGCCCTCCAGATGATATCGCCGGATCAGATCCGACACTTTTTCCTGTGCAAAAGATTTTTCTCCACGGTAACCACAGCGGATATTCTGCTCTACCGTCATAGTCGGAAATAATGCATAATTCTGGAAGAGGTAGCCAATCTGCCGCTTCTGTGGCTTCAGATTGATTCCTGCTTCTGAATCAAAGACTGTTTTTCCGTTAATTACGATTTTTCCCCGATCCGGAGTTTCAATTCCTGCTATACACCGCAGTGTCATGCTCTTTCCGCTGCCGGATGCTCCAAGAAGCCCGATGGCTGCCGAGCTGCCCTCAAATTGCACTTTCAGGGAAAAATCCCGGAAATTCTTTTCGATATTTACGCTGACTGCCATCAGATCCACCTTCTTGTCTTCATTCCTCTTCCGGATACAATGTTGATCAGTGCCACGATCACAAAAGAAATCAGCACAATCACAACGACCCAGAAGCCTGCGGTTCCATAGTTTCCAGCTGCGGTCTCTGCAGCTATGGCTACTGAAACTGTTCTTGTTTTTCCAAGGATATTTCCGGCAAGCATGGAAGTCGCTCCGTACTCACCAATGGCACGTGCAAAAGCCAGTACCGTTCCGGAAGCAATTCCCGGTCCTGCCGCAGGCATAACCACCTTCCAGAAGATCCGGTTGTCGCTCATTCCCAAAGTCTGGCCCGCATAGATCAGATTCACGTCCACCTGTTCAAACGCAGCACGTGCATTGCGGTACATCAGTGGAAACGCAATCACTGCAGCCGCGATCACACACCCCTTCCAGTTCTGTACGATCTTAATATCAAAATTGTCCAGAAGAAAACTTCCAAGGGGTCTTTTCAGGCTGAAAATCAGAAGCAGAAAAAATCCTGCCACTGTAGGCGGAAGTACCAGGGGAAGGGTAAAGATACCGTCCAGTACTGCTCTTGCTCCCGGTTTCAGTTTCATGATCTTACGGGCGCAGAATACCCCCAGAAAAAAGGCGATCACAGTAGCCACCAGACCTGTTTTTAAGGAAATCCAAAGAGGACTCCAGTTTATTTCTTTCAAAAATTCTGTCATCGTTCATTCCTGCACCGGCGTTTATGGCATTTCCAGAAATTACTGCCGGTTTTCTGCATAATGATTATTTGGAGGTACTGCCTGTAGAGTCTGTGCTGTCCTCAGCCTCAGTGCTGTCTGCGGAATCTTCTGCATCTTCTTTGGAATCCTCAGCCTTATATGCTGTGAATCCATAGTCCTCAAATACCTTGATCGCAGCGTCAGATTCTACATAATCCAGGAATGCCTCTGCTGCCTTGGTGTCATCCTCAGATGCTTCTTTATCCTCAATAAGTCCTACCGGATAAAGAACCGGAGTCTGAAGGCTGTCTGCCGGTGCCTCTGCAATAATCTCTACTTTATCCGCAACAGATGCAGCATCTGTCGCATATACTACACCAACTTCATTACTTCCCTCACTGACTGCAGCAAGTACATCTGTTACGTTCTTGCACTCGTTGATCTCCATCTCGTTTACATCATCCATGATTCCAAGGTTGTTGAAAATCTCACGGGAGTACTGTCCAACCGGAACATCCTCACCTGCAAGCGCCATATTCTCGGCATCTGTGATGTTCTCAAATCCTGTTACCTTTGTCTCTCCGTCCTTTGGTTTAATCAGAACAACTTTATTCTCAAGAAGGTCAACAACGGTGTCCTCTTTTGTCAGTTTCTCCTCTGTGAGGGCATCCATCTGTTTATCTGCTGCTGAAAAGAAAAGATCGCAGCGTGCGCCTTCCTCAATCTGTGTCTGCAGTGTACCTGAGCTGTCTGCGCTGTAGTAGATTGTCACATTCGGATAAAGTTCATTGAAATCTTTCTGGATCTCTTCCATGGAATTGCTGAGGCTGGCTGCGATAAAAGCGTAAACCTCACCTTTCAGATTCTCATCACCTTTCACCTCTGTATCTGCCGCAAAGACATTTCCGGTCAGAAGGCCTGTTGTCAGGATTCCTGCTGTAAGAGCCGCTAAGATTTTTTTCTTCATCTTTTTGTTTCTCTCCTTTTTTGTTTCGTTCAGTTTCATTCAGTTTTGAATGGTTTCATTTAATTTTACCCAAATGAATGTTTCTTGTCAAGCGTAAGGCCATTGCTGTTTTTTCATACACATGCTATCATAAAATATACCGAGCAGTTTTCACTGCAACATCAGGATCTTAAAAGATAAGGAGATTTTTTTATGAAACTCAGTGCACGAAATCAGTTAAAAGGAAAAGTTATCAATATCAACAAAGGAGCCGTAAATTCCATTGTTTCCATCGATATTGGCGGAGGAAATATTATCACAGCAACCATTTCCTGTGCCGCTGTGGAAGAACTGGGACTGAAAGTTGGATCTGACGCTTACGCTGTCATCAAAGCAACCAGTGTTATGGTGGGAATCGATGAATAAATTCTACACAGCCCAGGAAGTCGCCGATAAATTAAAGATCAAAAAAACAACCGTATACGAACTGATCAAACGCGGGGAGCTTTCCTCTTCCAAAATCGGTAAACAGCTGCGAGTCAGTGAAGATCAGCTGTCCCTGTATCTGAACAGAGCGGCGAAAAACAGTGTCTCCGCCCAGCACCTTGATTATCAACCGGAAAGTTCCCTTCTGAAAAGAGATTATCTGCTTCACTCCAGCGGACTGATCATCAGCGGACAGGCATCTCCGGCGCTGGATCTTCTTCTGAATCAGCTGCCTTCCACACCTGGGAACCTTCCTGTGCTGCAATCACATATGAATACCTACAATGGCCTGTATTCCCTCTATTTTGAAAAAGTCCATATTGCCTGTGCCGCAGCAGCTCCTGAGGATGTCCGCAGTCTGGTACCCGGACTTTCTCTTACAGCCCTTCTCTTCTGCCAGTATCCCATGGGCTTTTATGTAAAAAAGGGGAATCCACGGAATATTCATGACTTTCCGGATCTTACAAGAGCGGATATCATTTTTGCAAACCGCGAAAAAGGAAGCAGCCGCAGGGTTCTTCTTGACCGCACCCTGAAATCTTCCGGTATTTCTCCGGAATCCATATCCGGTTACCGTAATGAGCTTGTTTCCGACTATTCCACAGCTGCCGCGGTTGCCGGTGGGCAGGCAGATGTTGCACTTGGAGAAAGTTATGCTGTAAGAAGTTTCCCGGAACTTACGTTTCTCCCCCTTACACAGGAGACACTTTATCTGATCATGCATTCCGAAAATCTGGATACTCCCGGTTTTCAGGCAGTGACCGAAACGATCTCTTCAGAGAATTTTCGCCGCACACTGGCACTCCAGACCGGATATGATACCACTCATACAGGAGAAATTTTTTCTATCTGAGAGTCTGTTATTTATGCACAAAAAAGTCCTGAGCATTGATCTATGCCAGAATCCCGGACATCTTCTTTGTCCGGTAAATAAGGCACTTATCAAAGTTCAGGACTTTTTATGCTTTTATACAGTTAGTTCAATTTTTTCACAGATATTCCGAATCAGGCGGTTGTAACCGGTTATATTTTTCAGCCATTCCAGCACAATGGACACTGCCAGAGAAATTCCCAGCAGTACCAGAACATTTACCACAAAATGACCAAAGGAATAAATAAAATCACTCCAGAAATAATGTCTTATAAATGTATGTATCAGAAAAATATTCATGGAATGTTTTCCAAGGAATAACAGTACCTGGCGGATTCCCGGGATCACTGTGATAAACTCGCTGCAAAATGCGATCACAATAATCGGAAAAATCCCCCAGCGGATCTCATTATATACAGATCCCGGTAATTTCCCATATACTTTGTACAGAACAAATAATATCAGCACCTCCAACAAAAATTTCATGATCTTCTTCGGTCCCCGGTTCCACACCTGCAGCCACCGGTCAGCCAGCTCATACTTTGCTGCACACATTCCCATAAGAAATACAGGAATAAAAGAATATACATTGGTTTCTCCCATGATCTTCAGTGATAGCATATGGGGAACTGCCACAACCAGCGCAAGGATCATCGGAAGACAGTCTTCATTTTTCATGACCAGTGGAACCAGGATCACAAAGATCACCGCAGCGCTCATATACCACCAGGTTCCATTCATGGTTACTGTACCAAACAGGCTATGAAGCCCCAGAAAATCAAGCCCCATAGCTGCCAGACCTTCGATTCTGCTTCCGCCTGAAAAATATACTTTTGATACGTATCCGAACATGCCCTGAAAAATAGCCGCAGATAAGATCCAGATGATCCAGAACCCGGACATGGTTTTGACCAGCCGGCCGGCAGTCCATCTCACAGGCGCAGAGCGCTTCTTACGATAACTTAAATATAGTCCGTATCCGGAAATAAAAGCATAGATCGGCACACAAATCTTAAATACACTGCACATATAGATCATGGTATCATCCGCAAATGGCGCAAAAGATACCGTAAATCCCTCAAAGCGCTTTCTTGAAAGATACTGATGATGAAACAGCATCATCACTATGGCAATCCCTTTCATCGCCTGGGAAGTGTATTTATCAAATCGGACTGTTTTTTCCTTTTCCAAAATTTTCTCCTTTATATTACATGTTTTCCATGATTTTTTTGTATACCCGCCTGCAGCAGTTACGGTCATTAAATGCAAATGTATCATCCATTCGCTTCAGATATTTCTCTTTTATCTGACAGTCAGAAGCCATATATTCAATGATCCGTTCTACCGTTCCTTCCAGTGTATCTTCCACCTCTCCAAATCCGTCCCTCTCATAATCAAAATATCCCTCTGTGTAGGAATGGGAACCGTTGAAAAAGCTCTCTCTGTCAAACTGTGCATACACGATCGGCTTCCTTAAATACGCAAAGTCAAATGCAACCGAAGAATAATCCGTGACCATCAGATCTGTCTGCGCAAAAATCTCTCTGTAGGAACTGGAGCTATCCAGAAATTTCACCCTGGGATCTCTTCGGAACAGATGCAGTCCATCAACAGTATTCGGATGTGGCATAAAGCAGATAGTGTAACCATATTTTTCAGAAGCTTTCAGAAGCTTTTCACTGTTCAGAAGATCATTATAAAAGCAAAAATATTCACTGTGGACGAATTCTTCTCCAAGCTTCCACACACCTCTGTCATCGGTTCCGGAGGAAAGACTTTTTCGCCAGGTAGGCATAATCGTCACGTATTTCCGTTCCGCATGGACCAGCCTGTCAAATCTTGGCATACCAGTAAGCCATACATTCTTTGCCGGATAATAATAATCATAATTGAATATGGAATCATACTCCTGCTTCGTATTTACCACAAACCCAAACAGATTCCGGTTATATTTATTCAGCCACTGAGACTGATTATCTTTCGTCACTCCATGCTGCAAAAATACCAGTTTCTTATTGTACATCAGATCCCGGTAAAGATACTCGAAACTTCCAAATGGATTCACTACGGTCTTATTTGCCTGAGAAGAAAGAGAAAGATCATTCAGAAGAAACAGGATTTTGTGATTCCAGGAAAAAGGCTCCACAATTTTTCCAAGTTTCACCAGTTCCCGGCTCTCCGGTGTATTTTTACTGATAACAAAATATGGTTTCACCCCGGAAACCGGATTTTCACAGACATAGCGGAACATAACCTCTCCGTTATCATCTCCCCGGTTGACTCGATCCGAGAACAGCCAGATCTGTTTTTTCTTCCTTGCACGTTTCCATGCACAGAGCCAGCGTACAAAAAAAGCTTTTTTTCCGGGAAGTCCCTGTAACAGTAAAACACGGTCACGTTTCCATCCAAGTATCAGGGTCCTGCCTATTCGATAAGGTTTTACACAGATCTCATATTGCTCCTGGATTTGATCTTCGTTCTGTTCTTCCAGTGAAGAAATGGATCTTTTTTTTCCGGCAGGCAGCAACAGCATTCCCCTTACATGCAGAAAAAGAGGAACCTCTTTGGCAAATGGTGTATATTTTCCGTAAGAAACATTATACATCTTCCTGATATGACCCTGCTCTTTTTCCGCCCAGCAAACAGAATCGTGAATTCCCCCATAAGGAATATCCACCAGATACAGCTTCTCTGTCGCTGTTTCCTTCCTGCACCACCCGAATCGATCCAGTGTATATCTCCAGACTGCTTTATATCTTCGTTCTCCGGTTATCATGCAGAACTCCCGGTTCCTCATCCATGGTTCCACAACCGAAAACTCACAGTGTATTCCCTCATCTGTAAGCTGGAAAATCCTGACATTCAGCTCATCCTGTTCTGAATCCATAACAGCCTCTGTCTGTCTGGGATATCTTTTATTTATATCCGGAAAATATTTATGAAGCAGATAAAGTTTATTTTCTCTTCCTATGTGATGGCTGAATATGATAAGTTCCGGAAATTCCAGATGTTTCAGAAATTCATCAATATTTCTTTCATAGGAAATCAGCTCCACATGTTCCGGATTCCGGAATATCACTTCTGCCAGTTTTGTATAATAATACAGAAGCACATAATCCCCATTCTTCACAAACCGGATTTTTCCCTGTTTTCTGTATTCTTCAAGCCTTTTCAAAAAACGCTCGTAAAACATCCCTGTCTGCTCAGTATCCTGTATAAGATTCTCCCATTCATCCCTGATAAAATGCTCCGCAGGAATCTGCACCCGGGCATTTTCCCCGGAAATTACCGAAATTTTCCCGCAGGATACCGCATTTCTGTATACCATTTCCATGATATCCAGATACCAGGTATCCTTTCTGATTTCTTTTGTCCATTTCAGTTTTTCTGTAACAAATGTATATGCCGGATACATCTGATGCAACAGACAGGCATGATCGTCCAGTGTTGCATCTTTTCCAAAAGAGTCACAGTAATTATTATGCTCTTTTACCGGCAAACTGTCTTTTCCGTCAATTTTTATCACAGCTACATCACTGCCTTCTTCCTGAAAGCAGCGCTGCAGTTCCCGGAATGCCTCTTTTGAAAAACCATTTCCGCCTCTTACAAATGTAATATAAGTTCCGGTAATCTGACTGTAAAGTTCACTGGCAATATCCTGACACTCTGATCCGTCAATATAGATCAGTTTCGGATCTTTCAGCATTTCCCGAAAACGCTTATCTTTCATTTGAAATGGACCAAATTTCTCATCCATCGCCTGTGCCTGAAGAGTTTTCTCCTTTTCTCCAAGAAGCTGCAGTTCTTTCAGATCACTCTGGCTGAACTGATCTGCAATCCCTTCCACACGTACCGCCAGGATCTGTATGGTATCTGCCAGTGGATTCTGTTTTATATTTCTGTATGTTCTGTATAATCCTGATGTATTTTTAGCAAAAACAACAACTGAAAAATCATCTTCTCTGCTCATATTTCTCCCATCTTATCCATTCCCGGTACAGACAACTCTTTCTACCGCTTATTTATCCAGGCATCTGCGTAGAGAACTGATCTGCTCAAAAATTTATATCTTTTCTTCTTTTTTTCAGCTTACTGGGAATGTGCGCTCTGACAATCGCTTCGTAAATACGTTTGCTGTTATTGTGATCCCGGTACGGAAGAAGAGTATCTCTTCGCTTTGCATATTCCGGTTTCTCCTGGAAGTTGTTTTTCACATAGGATTCTATGGTATCCAGAAGCTCCTCTTCTGTCCATGCCAGATCCCCAAAAACATCTTTTCTGTAATCTACATAACTTCCGTGGGCCTTCTCGTAAGTTTCCAGATCAAAAGGATAAAAAACTACCGGTTTCCCCTGATAATAAACTTCCCAGGAAACAGAAGAATAATCTGTGATCAGCATATGACAGCTCATCAGAAGCTGGTTTAACGGCACAGTTCCAAAGGGGATCAGCCGGATGTGTCTGTCCTCCGTATAAAAGTTTCCGAGACGCTCCCGAAACTTGGCATGAATATAAAAATTCAGCGTGATATTCTCTCTTTCCAGGATCGTCCTCAGCCGTTCATCCTGCAAAAGTGTTTCATATCTCTGATAATATTCACTTTTACGGAATGCTTCTTCACTGATATCTTCCAGCCAGTTTCTCCACGTAGGCATCAGAAGGATCTCTTTATGTGCAGGGTCCGACCGGTCTTCCAGAACATCCCATCTGGAAAAGCCGGTTACAATCACTTCTTCCTTATCATAACCGAAATATTTCTCTATGATCTTCTGCTCCGGTTCTGAAGTTACCACAAACAACGCCATCTGGTTTCCACAGTTTTTGCGATAGGTTTTATGGCACTGTTTAAATGCGGTGACACCATGCTGCAGAAAAATAATATTTTTTCTGGCCTGATACTGAAGCTTATAAACACTGATCGGAGAATCCCAGATATAAAAATGCCGGATCGCATCTGTGGAAATAAGATACTGAGCCGCACTGAGATAGATCATGTATTTAAATGACATGAACTGGATCACATTCGGTTCATATTTCTTTACAGCCTGATAATCCGAACTATTTTTATCTATTACATAAAGGATCTTTTTTCGTTGTTCTTCCGGTACCTGTTCCATACAGTACCGGAAGAAATAAAAACCGTTGTCCTGTGCCATCGTGCAGTATTTCTCGCCTACAAGCCACAATTTCTTATGGTCCCAGTAGGGCTTCAGGATAAAATAACACAAAAGAGCCAGAAATTCTTTCATAAGGAACAGATAGCTGTCGTATTTTCGGTCATATTTCCGGTATTGAAGATTAAACTGCCGCTTCCCGTTGACAAAGGGATAGATCATATTTCCGCCATTTGTTCTTGTCCATCTTGGAAAAAAGATCAGTTTCAGTTTCAGAAATATACTTAATCCACCCAGGATCGCATCATAAGTTTCCCCACTGCCGCTGTCAACAACAGCCACAACATCCCAGAATGCCCGCTCCATAGGATAGGCATTTACATTGATCTCCGCCCGATAGACAGTTCTGTTTCCTCTGGATCTCGTGTGTAGTATAAACGGATAGCTGACATCCATGATCTCATTTCGCAGTTTCAGTTTCAAAGACCGGATCTGTCCCTTTTCCTCCGGCAGTTCAAAACAGATCTTTATGGTTCCTTTTTTCAGGGAAAATCTTTTGGTTTTTACTTTGATCTCAGCCGAAGCTTCCTTGAAATCCTGCATATTTCCACCTGTATCGCTTATTGCTCTGACCAGTCTCCATTATCATCCCAGATAATGTCTCCGTTTCCGCCATCGCTGCCGCTGTCATCGATCACTTCGTCTCCGTTTCCGCTGTTATCACCGTCATCTACATAACCGCCATCATCGCTGTTATCGGAATCGCCGCTGTCTCCATTGTCATAATTATCATTGCCGTCATTGCCGTCATCACCGTCACCATTGTCATAATTTCCGTTATCACTGCTGTCATCACTTCCATCGTCTCCGCCGTCGTAACTTCCATTATCACTGTTATCGTAATCACTGCTGTTATCACTGTTATCTGTGCTGCTGTCAGAAGAAGAATCGGTTGCATCAGAAGAATCCGTTGTACTGTCTGTAGAATCTGTGCTGTCTGTATTCTCACTGTTATCCGTTTCCACATTTCCCTGTGTGCTCTTCTCGCTCTTCTCGCTGAGACTCATATAAGTCAGATATGCAGATCCGTTGTCGATCATCAGCTTCGCACTCTCCATATCTCCCAGTTCCACACTGTAGATCTCATATGCGTTTCCGTCTCCATCCACGATCTTCATATCATAAATAGCATCTGTGGCGGATTCCGGTGTGTAATACATCTGTACCTGTTCTGCTGCCTTGATCGTAGACTCTGCCGGAACCAGATTCTTACCCCATTCTGATCCACCGGCTGCACGGAGATAGATCTCTCGCACTTCACCCTTGGTGCTGTTTGAGAGATAAACAAATTTCGCGGTACTTGTCTTCACACCAATAAGCTTCGGTGCCGGTGTTGAAGTCGGCAGCGGACTGGCTGTTGCCGGTGTTGAAGTCGGTGCGGCTGTCGGAACCGGTGTCGGTGTTACTTCCACGGTGTCTTTTGATGAGCTTCCGCATCCGGCTGCGCTCAGTGCTGCAGTTGCTGCCAGTGCGATCATAATTTTCTTATATTTCATAATAATTACCTCCAGAATTACTGTTTATACATATTTGTTTTATGCAAGTAACGTTTTTCCGATAAAATATCCGAGAACCAGGATTCCAAGAATGATTCTGTACCATCCAAATGCCTTGAAATCATGTTTCTTGATATATCCCATCAGGAATTTGATCGCCAGGATAGATACCACAAAAGATACCAGTACACCTACGATCAGGATGATCAACTCTGTAGAGCTGAAGGCAAAACCGAATTTCACAAGCTTCAGAAGACTTGCGCCAAACATAACCGGAATTGCCAGGAAAAAGGTAAACTCAGCCGCAACAGTACGGGAAGTTCCGGCGAGGATTCCTCCGATAATGGTAGATCCGGAGCGGGAAGTTCCCGGGATTACGGAAAGCACCTGGAAACAGCCAATGATCAGCGCCGTTTTAAAGGTAAGATCCTCCAGGCTGGTACAGGCTGGTCTGCGACGTTTATTGTAATTCTCGATCACAATAAACAGAACACCATATACGATCAGTGTGATCGCAACTACAACATAATTATAAAATTTCTCTTCAATGATATCATTAAATGGAAGTGCGATGATGATCGTCGGCAGACATGCTACCAGGATCTTGACCCACAGGATCCATTTCTCCTTATCACAGTATTTCTCCACAAATGTAAGGATTGCTCTGGATACTGCCGGCTGTTTACGCAGTGCCATCTGTGTTTTTTTCGGGATTTTTCTTATGTAAAAAGGCCACAGCTTACTCCAGTACAATACGACAACTGCCATGATCGCACCAAGCTGGATGACAACCAGGAAGAATTCCATAAATGCATCAGATACATTCAGCTTGATAAATTCATCTACCAGGATCATGTGGCCGGTACTGCTGATGGGAAGCCACTCTGTAATTCCCTCCACGATACCAAGAAGGATAACCTTCAGCAATTCTATAAAGCTCATACAAACTCCTTTCGTAATTTACGTCCAACGCAAGATAAGGACAGAGCCGGCATGTAAACAACGGCCCCGTCCTTATCAGTATATTACATATTTTACAATTCGTAAACTTTGAAATTTCCATTTCACAAAATTTACGCTTTTTTTACATTTTCATGACCTTTAGCGATTATCAATCTTCGCGATGTCTACCAGAGTCAGATTGTTCAGGTCTGTGTTCTCAAGACTTGTAACCAGAGCCTCTGCAGTATCAAGGCTTGTAAGTACGTTAACGCCTGTCTCGATAGCATTACGACGGATGACGAAACCATCTTTCTGATGCTCAACACCCTGTGGCGGTGTATCGATGACAACATCGATCTTGTGGCCAAGGATCAGGTCCATCAGGTTCGGAGACGGCTGCTCCAGCTTGTTGGTACGTGTTACCTTGATTCCATTCTCAGTCAGGACATTTGCAGTACCTCTTGTTGCGAAGATACGGTATCCCTGAGCCTCAAATCTCTTGGCGATCGGAATAATATCCTTTTTATCCTCATCTTTCACAGTGATGATCATCTGTTTGTGTTTCGGAAGGCGAATTCCTGCTCCGATGAATGCTTTGTAAAGAGCCTCATTGAAGGTCTTTGCAATACCAAGGCACTCACCTGTGGATTTCATCTCAGGTCCAAGGCTGATATCTGCGCCTCTGATCTTCTCGAAGGAGAATACCGGCATCTTGATCGCGAAATACTCTGCCTCTTTCTGAAGTCCCGGTGTGTAGCCAAGCTCTTTGATCTTGTGTCCAAGGATGACTCTTGTTGCAAGAGGAACGATCGGGATTCCTGTTACCTTGCTGATATACGGTACTGTACGGCTGGAACGTGGGTTAACCTCGATAACATATACATCCTCGCCTACAACGATAAACTGGATATTGATCATACCGATCACATGAAGTGCCTGTGCAAGACGACGTGTGTACTCGGCAATGGTATCTTTTGCTTTCTGGCTGATGGTCTGTGCCGGATATACGGAAATACTGTCTCCGGAGTGGATACCTGCACGCTCGATGTGCTCCATGATTCCAGGGATCAGGATGTCCTCACCGTCGCATACCGCATCGACCTCGATCTCTTTACCCATGAGATATTTATCAACAAGGATCGGATGCTCCTGTGCGATCTGGTTGATGATTCCGATGTACTCTTCCACATCCTCATCGCTGACAGCAATACGCATTCCCTGTCCTCCAAGTACGTAGGACGGGCGGACAAGTACCGGATATCCCAGCTCGTTGGCAGCTTTTTTCGCCTCTTCTGCTGTGAATACGGTGTGTCCCTTCGGTCTCGGGATCTGGCATTTCTCAAGGATGGCATCAAAGAGCTCTCTGTCCTCTGCGGCATCTACGTTCTCAGCAGATGTTCCAAGGATCTTCACGCCCATCTTGATCAGTGCTTCGGTAAGCTTGATGGCTGTCTGTCCACCGAACTGAACAACGGCTCCGTCCGGTTTCTCGATATTTACAACATTCTCAACATCTTCCGGTGTCAGTGGCTCGAAATACAGTTTGTCCGCGATATCAAAGTCTGTACTTACTGTCTCCGGGTTGTTGTTGATGATGATAGTCTCGTATCCTTCTTTTGCAAATGCCCATGTACAGTGTACGGAGCAGAAGTCGAACTCGATACCCTGTCCGATACGGATCGGTCCGGAACCAAGTACCAGGATCTTCTTTTTATCTTTGGTCTCGATCGCTTCGTTCTCTGTCTGATCATCGCCATATACAGAATAATAGTATGGTGTCTCTGCCGCAAACTCTGCCGCACAGGTATCTACCATCTTATATGCTGCACGGATGCCGTACTCTTTACGCAGCTCTTTGATCTCGGCTTCTGTCTTGCCTGTGAGATCTGCGATGATGTAGTCCGGGAACTCCATTCGTTTTGCTTCCAGAAGAAGGTCTTTGTCCAGTTTCTGGGTCTTCAGAGCCTGCTCCATCTCAACAAGGATTGCCAGCTTGTCGATGAACCAGATATCGATCTTGGTGATCTCGTGAAGTTTCTCCTGGGAAATATTTCGTCTCAGGGCTTCTGCGATCTTCCAGATACGGCGGTCATCCACGATATTCAGCTCGTCCAGAAGTTCCTCATCAGAAAGATGGGAGAAATCGTAGGACATCAGACTGTCTACGTGCTGCTCCAGGGAACGGATGGCTTTCATTAAAGCACCCTCAAAGTTATGGCAGATACTCATAACCTCACCGGTAGCTTTCATCTGTGTGGTCAGTGTACGTTTTGCTGTGATAAATTTATCAAATGGCAGACGCGGGATCTTAACGACACAGTAGTCCAGCAT
>OLRP01001818.1_pt1 | contig 15910 bp, 10 predicted proteins | sample 1672401 | NCBI WGS metagenome assembly OLRP01 (sample SAMEA3136682, study PRJEB25190) | human gut metagenome | reverse complement strand
ATAAAAGAGTACAAAAAAGCACAGCAAACACTTTCTTCCTACACGAAAATGTTTGCTGTGCATATGGTTCTGTTTTTTGAACTTATCCGATAATGAGTTGCATTGCCCCGTATATTCCGGCATCATTGCCAAGCTGTGCCAGTTCAAAGCGGGTATCACGACATGCATGGAAGCAGCTTTCCTTAAAGTGCTTCTGGATCGTATCGATTAAAATCTGTCCGGCTTTGGACACACCACCACCGATCACGATAACTTCCGGATTGGTCACGCATGCAATATTCGAAAGGGTTGACCCTAAAATTTCTCCCACTTCATCTACCAGTCCAAGAGCTACTTCATCGCCTTCTTTTGCCACATCAAAAATGTCTTTTGCAGTAATATCTTTATAATCACGAAGCTTTGTCGCATCCTGTGTTTTGGCAAGTTTACGTTTTGCCATGCGTACAATACCAGTCGCAGAAGTATACTGTTCCAGACATCCATACTGCCCACAGTTACAAGGCTCGATCTCATCATGATTTACGGTAATGTGTCCGATTTCTCCGCCTGCACCGTTATATCCGGCAACCACATGTCCGTCCACGATAATTCCACCGCCGACACCGGTACCAAGCGTTACCATGATGACATCTTTACTTCCTTTTCCACCGCCCTGCCACATTTCGCCAAGACCTGCAACGTTCGCATCATTTCCGACTTTTACTTTCAGACCTGTCTGGGCACCGAGTTCCTCCGCAACATTGATCACTCCCCAGCCGAGATTGACACACCCGTTAACAACGCCATCACTCCGCACAGGACCCGGAACACCGATTCCCACACCCTCTACATCACTCTTACTGATGCCTTCCTGCGCCAGTTTGTTATCAATCGCCTGTGCAATATCCGGCAGTACTGCCTTTCCGTTATCGCTGGTATCTGTCTTGATTTCCCATTTGTCAAGAAGCTCTCCGCTTGTCTCAAAAAATCCCATTTTTACGGTGGTTCCTCCCACGTCTACGCCAAATCCATATTTCTTCAATTCCTGATTCCTCCTTGATCTATGTGATATGTATTTTTCTTCTACCCCATGTATCTATATTCTACCATATTCCGGAATTTCTGCCTAGTATCGATAAAAAAAATCAACCGATGTATCCATAAATACATCGGTTGCACTGTTTTATATATGTTTATTGTACGTTTCCACCACCGGTATCTCCACTCTCTCCGGTATCACCGCTATTATCCGTGGTTCCGCTATTGTCCGGTTTATTGGTATTTTCTCCATTTTCCGGCGTATCAGTGTTTCCTCCGCTTTCTCCGGAATCGTTGTCCCCACTATGTTCCGGTTTGGAATTGTTATTCTGATCACCGGCATTGCTGTCGTTATTGTCCGGCTGGTTATCATTTTCGGAGCTTCCGTCCGTTGTATTATCTTTCTGCTGGCTCTCGGAAGTCTGCTGGTCATCCGTCTGGTTTTCTTCTATCTGGTTTTCTTCGCGCATCTTGTCGTGTTCTTCCTCTTCCTGCTTCTGCTGATTTTTAAAATCATCCGAAAGCTGAGCATAAGGAAGGAAATCAAGCGAAGATAATCCCTCGTGGGCCGCAGACATATATGCTTTCCAGATCTGTGCCGGATATGTGCTTCCACTCAGATTGGAAATGGCTTTTGGATAATCACATCCCACCCAGACTGCGGTTGTATAATATCTGGTAAATCCGCAGAACCATCCATCTTTGTGATCGTTTGTTGTACCCGTCTTTCCGGCACACGGCATATCGGCAAGCTTTGCAGAACGTCCGGTTCCACTGTCCATAACGGAGGTCATGATATCCGTCATCATCCGCGCCGCATCCTGCTTATAAACCGTTTTTTCCGTCAGGCTGGACGTATAGACTACATTTTCGTCAGAATCCACAATTGATTTTACACAGGTCGGTTCCCTGTAAAGTCCGTCATTTTCAACCGCTGCATACCCGGATGCCATCTCAAGTGGAGAAACACCTTTGGTAAATCCACCAAGAGATGTGGCGAGGGTATAATCTCCGTCCTTGATCTGTGCAAAATTCATATTTTTTAAATACTGCAGGCCTGCTTTTGGTGTCAGTTCATCATACAGCTGCCAGGCAATCGTATTAATGGAATGTGCAACCGCATATCTGAGCGGAATCTTTCCGGCATATGTATTGTTTGCATTCGACGGTCCGTCTTTTAGTTTATGGTCATCCACAACGGTATCCGGAGTATACCCGCGCTCCAGCTGCGGAGTATATACCAGCAATGGCTTAATCGAACTTCCCGGCTGACGGTAACTCTGGTATGCACGGTTTAACGTATAATTATCCGAATCCTGCTTACGGCCGCCCACGATTGCCACAACATATCCGCTGTTGTTATCAATTGATACTGCTGCCGCCTGCATCTTGTAAGTTCCGTCTTTGGATTTGTCTTTAAATCCTTTCAGGGTATCATCAATGGCAGACTGCAGTTCCTTTTGTTTTTCCATATCAATCGTCGTATAGATTTTGTATCCTCCGGAAAACAGTTTCTTCTGACACGCACTGTAAAGTTCGTCATATGCTTCCCCATAAGACTTCTTTTCCTTATCCGAATCAAAATAATATTTAAACTGGAAACCTTCCTGTTCCATCAGTGCACGGGTTGCGCAGTCATACGTGTAAGTGTCAATCGAACTGTTAATTTTCTCCGTGTCACTCTTTTTAGGCCGGTTCAGTGCAATCTCTTCTTTGGTTGCCTCATAATACTCTTCCTGGGAGATTTTCCCGTCATCCCGCATATTCTTTAAGATCAGATTCCGCCGGGTAATGGTATTGTCCGGGTGTGTCACCGGATCATAATTGGACGGGCGGTTCGGGATCGCACACAGATACGCGGTCTGCGATACATCAAGATCTTTCAGTTCACAGTTAAAATATCCATGACAGGCAGCGTCAATTCCGTAATAGCCGTTTGCAAAATACACGTTATTCAGATAAAATTCCATAATTTTATCCTTACTGTAACGTTTTTCGAGTTCCCACGCAAGAAACATCTGCTTCACCTTGTACTGCCACGTCTGTTTCGGCTGCATATAAATCAGCTTGGCAAGCTGCATGGTAATCGTACTTCCACCCTGCGTACCACCCTGCGATTTTTTCAGTTTCGACATGACTGTGGCTTTGACCGCGCGCACAAGTCCTTTCAGATCCACACCGTTATGCTGGTAAAACTTCTTGTCCTCAATACTGATAATCGCTGCGACAAAATTCTTTGGAATATCCTCGTATTTGACATACTGCGCATTCTTGTCTCCCCTTCGTTCAGAGATCAGTTTTCCGTCTTTATCAAAAACGGAGCAGGTCTGTGAAGGGATAAACGTAGAATCGTCGGAAGCAGATACTTCCTGCACTGCCTCACGGCGCATCTGCTGTATCTGATCCGCATATCCGCCAAAATAGTAGTATCCAAAACCTGCCAGCACAACAAGCATCAGCACGATCTGCAGCTTTATGACAAACCAGAAAAAGCGATGCTGCTTTTTCTTTCTTTTCTTTTTCTTCTTGGTTGACATATACTCTCCTCCATATTTATTTTGGAAACATACATCATACATTTTATCTCTTTTGGACAGTATATGCAAATTATCTTTTTATTAAGATTTTATTATTTTCACTGCTCCATATTTTTCCCCAGAAAATTTGCAGCTGTGGCAGACAATGCTTTCAACAGTCCAAGTGTTTCCTTTTGTCCGCTGTTATCTGCCAGAATCACAGCACCCTGACAGTCTCCATTGCACAGAATACTTGAAAGCACAATTCCCTTCGGAAGGGTTGACATTGTTTTTTTTGTAATGGAGCAGGCCTGTTCTTCTCCTGTTTTCACAACTGTGCTGCGCTTTTCAATCATTTCTTCCATTTCTTCGCTCAGCTGTTCCCCCTCAACTTCCTTTTTCCCGGTTCCCGCTGCTGCGATCACATATTCCCGATCCGTAATGCAGACCAGAGCCTCTGTGGTCTGTGCCAGTGCCTGTGCATAACTTCGTGCAAACTCGCCCAGTTCCCCAACCGGTGAGTATTTTTTGAGCATAATTTCGCCCTCCCGGCTTGTAAAAATCTCTAGGGGATCCCCCTCCCGGATGCGCAGTGTCCTGCGAATTTCTTTCGGAACCACAATTCTTCCCAGATCATCGATTCTGCGCACAATTCCAGTTGCTTTCATATGATAAATTTCCTCCTGTTTTCCAGATTACTTTCCATATTCATGTTGTATGGGTAGTATGCCGGAATCCCGGAAAAATTATGCACAGAAAACAAAGCATTTTACTTGAAAAAACGTTCATCCCGTCATACAATAGAATTAGCATTCACTAGGAGAAACGTATTATGGATTATAATGAAAATGAATTTAAGGCCAAGGCCAATATCAAAGCCAGACGCATCTGGCTTGTATTTGCCCTTCTTCTTAGTGCAAACTACGGCACAGATGTATCCCAGGGTGGGTATCCTTCCACAAATTTCATCATTTTTTTAATACTGTGCTGGGTTCCTTTTTTTGCCGGTGATCTTCTTTTGCGCATCAGGGGAAAGGCTGATGACCGCTATCGGTATGCGCTTGTCGTCGGTTACGGTATTTTTTACACGTTCCTGATCTGCACCACCGATTCACCGATTGCCTTTACCTATATTCTTCCGGTTGTCAGTCTTCTGGTTCTTTACAAAGACCGGAAATTTATGGTGGGATGTGCAATCGCCAATATCGCCAGTGTCATTATCAGTGTCATTTATCATCTGGTCGTTCTCGGTCAGAATACTGCAACGGACCAGAAAAATTATCAGCTGCAGATTGCCTGTCTCCTGCTCTGTTATATCGGCTATATCATGTCTATCCGCCATCTCATCGAATCCGATGGTGCCCTGACAAACAGTATCAAAGCCGATTTAAAACGGGTTGTTACAACTGTTGAACAGGTTAAAACCGCCAGCAATACCATCATGGATGGAATCACCGTTGTCCGCGAACTTGCCACGGAAAACAAACATGGTTCTGACATTGTCGTAGACGGAATGAACAAACTGACCGACCATAACGGCCAGCTGCAGTCCCGGACAGCCTCCTCGCAGGAAATGACAGGAGATATTAATTCCCAGGTACAGAATGTTGCTTCCATGATCAATGATATGGTATCCCTGACTGCGGAATCCGGCAAACATGCAAAAACAAGTTCCGTTGATCTGGAGAGTCTGGTACAGACTGCCGGAACGATGGCAGATCTGTCCAATGAGGTAGAACATATTCTGGACGCTTTCAAGGCAGAATTTGAAACCGTAAAACAGGAAACCGGAACCATTGACAGTATTTCCAGCCAGACCAATCTGCTGGCACTTAATGCTTCCATTGAAGCTGCCCGCGCAGGGGAAGCCGGAAAAGGATTCTCCGTCGTTGCAGAACAGATCCGCAAGCTGAGTACCGAAACCAAAGATTCTTCCGGACAGATCAGCGAAGCACTCTCGCGGCTGGATGAAATTTCAGGAAAAATGACTTCTTCCATTGAAGAAACCTTAAAACTTATTCAGGCCACTCTGGAAAAAGTAACCCAGACCGGTGAAAATGTAAATAAAATTACACAGGATTCTTCTCTTCTGGGTGAACACATCCAGACAATTGATTCTGCCATGAAAGAAGTGGAATCTTCCAATCGTCAGCTGGTGGAAAATATGGAACAGGTATCTTCCATCGTGGAAACCATGACCACATGCATCAGTGATTCCGATGAAACAAGCAAACGCATGCTCAGCAAATATGAGGAAAGTGCTTCCAACATCAATAACATAGAAAATGTAATTCAGGAGCTGATGTGTGAACTGGGCATCGGTGGTTTCATGGGTCTGGATGATATTCATGCCGGTATGAAAGCAAAAGTTATTCTTCCAAAACATCTGGAACGCATGGAGTATCACGGAGAAGTCAGATCTGTTGCGGAAAATAGTATTTCCCTGATTTTGTCTGACGATCCACAGTTAAACGGATCCGAAACCTGTAAGGTTCAGGTCACGGTTGACAATGTTCTCTACTGTTGGGATCAGGCGCAGATACAAGCTGACACGGCGTCCGGTTCCCACGTCTATGCATTGCAGCTTTCCGCACGTCCGGAGATTAAAAACCGCCGGAAATACCCACGGGCAGATGTGTCCAATCCATGTACCATCACGCTGAAAGATTCCGACACAACGTTCTCCGGTCAGCTTGACAATATCAGTGCCAATGGATTTGCATTTCTGATCCGGGATCCATTTTTCATGGATCACAAACATGCAGATGTTGCTATCGATATCCAAAATTTTGCCCTTTCGGATCAGTCCCATCTGGAAGGACATGTCATCCGGTGCTCGGATGATGAAGGTGTATATATTGTGGGATGTCAGATGCCGGAAGACAATTATGCAATACGCAATTATGTAGATTCCCTTCTCGGTCAATAAATAAAACAGGGAAAACTTCTATGATTCCATAAAAGTTTTCCCTGTTTTCTTATCATTTAAGCTGTCAGCAAAAGTTTTTCAAACTCTTCTTTTGGAAGCGGTCTCGAATAGTAATATCCCTGAATACTGTCACACTTCATCTGTTTGAGGAAATCCACCTGTTCTTCTCTCTCAACACCTTCTGCCGTAACGCACAATCCAAGTTCCTTTGCAAGTAAAATCGTATGTTCCAGCAATCGTTCCCCACTGAAATCCCCGATGTAATCAATCAGACTTTTGTCAATTTTTAACGTATCGAAACATTTCATGTTCAGTGTTGCAAGGGAAGAATACCCCGATCCAAAATCATCTACAAGCAATGGAAAACCATTGTCATGGAACTTATCTGCCAGCCCCTTGATATTGTCATTGTCAATTGCTGCGCTCTCTGTAATCTCAATCGGAACCAGATGGGTTTTTACTCCGATTTCATCAGCGATCTGCTGATACCGGCTGACCACACTGTCAAAATACAGACTCGCCCTGGACAGATTGATGGATACCGGAATAATCTCCTTTCCCTGTTTCTGCCATTCTAACTGTTGCATACATACTTTTCGGAAAACATACTCATCCAGAACTTTTATCAGTCCGTCTCTCTCAAACAACGGAATGAATTTGCCGGGTGGAATAACATTTCCCTTTTCATCTCTCCAGCGGATCAGACCTTCTGCCCCTACCATCCGCTCTGTTTCCGGATCATATTTCGGCTGATACCACACCTCAAAACAGTTATTTTCCAGAGAATGTTTAAATTCATCCTCCATGGCTTTATCTTCAAGCATGCGGATCGTATCTTCATGGCTGTAAAACTGATAGCTGATATCTTTGCGATCCTTGATCTGATTCTTGGCAAAATTTGCTTCGCTGTATACCTCTTCCACTTTGGAATCCGGTTTCCACTTCGTCACTCCAAAATAAGGGATCAGCTTCGGAACCTTCAGTCTTTCCGACAATTCTGCCAGTATGGTCTCCAGCTGCTGTAACTGCCGGATCGTCTTTTCCCGATCCTTTCCACTACTGTAAATCACAAAACGGTCTGCATTGATATGTCCTGCCAGATCATCTTTTTCCAGTATCCCCTGAATACACTTCCAGATTCCTTTGAGTGTTTCATCCCCTTTGATAATTCCACAGATCGAATTGATAATTTTAAAGGAGTGGATGTCCATGGACACCAGATATCCCGGTTGCCGGAAATCCCGGATTTTCTTCTTAAAACTTTCGTAATTATTTCCACCGGTTACACTGTCCACATATGCCATGCGCTCAAGTTCCCTCTGTTTTTCGGAACTGATATCGGAAAATCCTGCTACCATCCGGTGCAGCTGTCCTCCATCCGATGTATTTACAAATTTTGCACGGCAGTATTTTACTTTCCCATCCCGCACAATCCGGTAATCATACTGATATGCTTTTTTCAGGCTCAGCTGCTTACGGAGATTTTCAATGGAGGTCTCATACAGCATTGTCTCACGGTCTTCGGTAAGGACAACCTTCCCCACATATTCTGCCATGATAGCTTCATATCCCGGAATTTCCTTAAGCGTATCATTGAGCACAGAGCGCACTGCGGAGTTCACCTTATATGCATATACCTTATCATGATCCACATCTACATAATATACACTGTTAAAATTGCTTCCCAGGGCCTGAATAATCTCATTCTGGCGTGTGTCTGCCCTGATCTGTTCGATCAGGCCCAATACATATTCCGGCTGTTTCTGTGAACCGCCCTGAATCCTACCCATAGAGATCTGATATACCATGTCTTTTCCCGAAGACTGAATCTTTGCACTTACCGTCTTTGCGCCATGGTCAATATCCTGAAACAGTTTTAACAGTTTCTCTTTTTCCATAATTCTGTCCATGAGGATACTATGCTCCAGATCCGCAGCATTCTCCACGATTCCCATGTGACGGGCTGCAAACTCTGATGGTCTGATCCTGTGTTCTTTGGGATAATAGTAAAAAAAATACTTTCCCCATTTTGCCAGAGTCTCCTGAATCTCTATTGATATATCCCTGCACTTCTTCTGATCGATTTTTTCTACCATAGGCCTGCCTTTCCCTGGTAAACTGTAAATATTGTCTGATTATTTCCGTACAAATATACTATAGCATAAACTATTTTCCTCGTAAAGGTGGTAAATTTTCACAAAAACACACGAAAAGCGCATGCAACAGAGATGTCACATGCGCTTTCCAACTACACAGCATTCGCTTATGTTCTATTTTATTTTACGGTTTCTACCTTAATCACATTCGTATTTCCTACTTTGCCATTGATCAGACCACCGGTCAGAACAACAGCATCTCCGGTCTGTAATGAAAGTACTTCTTTTGCCTTTTTCATTGCATGGTAGAACATAACTTCCATCGAACTGAATTCCTCGCAGAGAACCGGAGTTACGCCCCAGCTTAAGTTCAGTTTCCGCCATACCTTCTCGGAAGTCGTCATTCCGATGATATCTACCGGACAACGGAAACGGCTGACCATACGTGCGGTAGTTCCGCTGAGTGTACTTGCGACAATACATTTTGCCTGGACATCAACTGCCATCGCACAGGTTGCATGCGAAATGGCATCCTGAATGCTTCTGGTCTCAAAATCAGAGTTGCGGAAACGCTTGGTATATTTGATCTGGGATTCTGTATACTCAGCAATCTCTGCCATGTTCCGCACAGCATCTACCGGATATTTACCGGCAGCCGATTCTCCGGACAGCATGATTGCGGATGATCCATCGTATACAGCGTTTGCCACATCGGAAAGCTCTGCACGTGTCGGACGCGGATTGTGAATCATGGACTCGAGCATCTCGGTCGCGGTTATGACACGTTTTCCGAGCATACGGCACTTACTGATCAGATACTTCTGAACCGCAGGCACTTCCATGCCCGGGATTTCGACTCCGAGATCTCCACGGGCAATCATGACACCATTGGCAATCTCACAGATTTCTTCAATGTGCTCCACACCCGAACGGTTCTCAATCTTTGCAATAATATCAATATCTTCGCCGCCGTTCTCGTCAAGGAATTTACGCATATCCTCGACATCTTTCTTTACGGAAACAAAAGATGCCGCAACGAAATCCACGTCGTTTTTGATACCAAACAGCAGATCTTTCTTATCCTGCTCGCTCAAAAATGCATGATCCATGACCTTGTTCGGGAAATTCATGCTCTTTTTATCCGACACCTCACCTCCGACAAGAACCTTACAGATGGCATCCGGTGCTTTCAGCTTTTCTACTTCCAGAATAATCAGACCATTGTTGATCAGGACATGATCTCCCACCTTCAGATTGTTGATCAGATTCTTGTAGGTTACGGAAACTCTCTCCTGATTTCCCACAATATCATCCGTTGTCAGTGTAAATGTATCTCCATCTTTTAATGTGATCTTTCCGTTTTCGAAGGTTTTGATCCGGTACTCCGGTCCTTTGGTATCCAGCATGATCGCAATTGGAAGGCCTAATGCCTTCCGCACTTTTTTGATCGTATCAATCTTCTTCTGATGTTCCTCATGGCTTCCATGGGAAAAGTTCAGTCTGGCTACATTCATGCCGGCTTTACACATCTGTGTCAGTACAGATTCGCTTTCGCTTGCAGGTCCGATGGTACAAATAATCTTTGTTTTTCTCATAATGCTTGTTCTCCTGTCTCTATCCAAATTTTTTTGTATCCCCTGAGTTTCATTCTGTCACACACAGACGGGATTTGCGCGGATATACCGCCCGACGATCAGCCGACGCGCCGGTGGAACAAGAAATTTGGGCTTCGAGGTCAGAATTCTCTGTACCAGCAGCCACTGCTGTGTCATATGGCCCACCGGAAGGAAACGAAGCCCGATTCGCCTGACTTGCGGAACAACGGACGGTTTCCCTTCCCTGAGCACTGTCTGGGAAATGCAAAACTCTCCTGCATCATTCAGGTAATCCTCCGCCTGCCGGTTATGCATACTACTGCTAAGCACATTGACCTTCTGCTGCACTCCACAGGCATCTGCTACATTCATCTCCACCGGCATGCGAAGCACAAACGCCGCAATGACCACAGCGGAACAGATCAGCACAATATGATGTTTCTTTTTGGTCTGTTTTCCAAAATGCTTATGCATTTGCAATCACATCTGCCAGAGCTTCCATCGCTGGTAGGTCGGACTCTTTCATGGTGGAACGGATCGTTACCATCGGCTCCACAATGGTAATATTTTTCATGGTTTCCAGAATTCCCTTCATCGTTCTTCCGGCCGTCGGTCCCCAGGTACCGTTCTCAATAATACCTACGGTACGGTTCTGGAATGCCTTGGACTGTAAATGATGCAGGAAGTCCTGCATACATGGGAATACACCGCCATCGTAACTTGCTGCTGCAAGAACCATACGGTCATAACGGAACGCATCTTCCACAACTTCTGCCATATCATCACGGGAAAGATCCATGACAGAAACTTTCTCTACTCCTTTGGCACGCAGCATCTCAGCAAATTTCTGTGCTGCTTTTGCAGTATTTCCATGGATCGATGCATATGCTACAAGAACACCCTTATCCTCCGGCTTATAGCTGCTCCAGGTATCATATAACCCAATGTAATAGCCAAGGTTTTCTTTTAATACCGGACCATGCAGCGGGCAGATCGTCTGGATATCCAGTCCTGCCGCTTTCTTTAACAGTGCCTGTACCGGTGCGCCGTATTTTCCTACAATATTAAAGTAATATCTTCTCGCTTCGCAGGCCCATCCTTCCGGATCTTCATAATCCAGTGCACCGAATTTTCCGAATCCGTCTGCCGAGAATAAAATCTTTTCACTGCTCTCGTATGTTACCATAACTTCCGGCCAGTGTACCATCGGTGCCATATAAAAATTCAGCGTATGGGTACCAAGGGACAAAGACTCTCCTTCTGCCACGGTAATTTTATGGTTCTCATCTACCGGAAGCTCGTCAAAAAACTGTGGAAGCATCTGAAATGTCTTGGCATTTCCCACCAGGGTCACTTCCGGGAAAAGCTCTACCAGACGTCCGATACTTCCGGCATGATCCGGCTCCAGATGGGAAACTATCAGATAATCCACTTTCCGTCCGTCTAATGCGGCCAGCAGATTCTTCTCCCACTGCTCCATGCCCCTGGCATCTACCGTATCCATCAAAGCTACCTTTTCATCAAAAATCAGATAAGAATTATAAGATACGCCATGCGGAACCACATACTGGCTCTCGAACAGGTCAATCGTCTTATCATCTACTCCGATATACTTTACTGCTTCAGAAATTGTTACACTCATTTGTTTCTCCCTCTCTTTTTGTTTTTATTTATGTATTATGATGCATACATATCATTTTCCTCTTCACGCTCTAAATCCTCCGGACTCATATAGCGGCGGAACAGGCGCTCTAAAATAAAATCAAATACAATCGATGCAACTGCCGGAATTACCACAAGCAGTACCGGTATAATATAAATCGACAGAGCCGATGCAATCAAAATCACCAGCAGCAACAGTGACCATGGCAGATGTCTTACCATCAGCAGGAATGCATTTTTCAACGTCTGTTTTACGGTATTTTCAAATCTTGCAATATATGGAAATAAAAATGCGCTCCACATAATCGCAACAGCAATCATAACCAGAAAGAAATAGAAAAATGCGCCCTTCATACTGCCGGTTTTTAATACCTGATAGGTGATATAGGCATCACAGCCCAGAACAATCATAACGGCCAGCCATATAAGATATGGCAGTGTTGCAGCCTTAAAGTTGTCCCTGAACGCTCCGAAAAAGGTTCTTGTGGTATATCCGCGGTCACCGCGGATGGATTTATGTACCGTGTAATACAACGCGGTGGTCGATGCCCCGATCGTAAAAACCGGAATGCAGCAGATCACCCATAAAATGCTGACCCACACGCAGTCCACAAGTTTTCCCAGCATCTGAAATACAATATTATCCCAATTAAATTTCACGCTTATTCCTCCAGTCGCCCAATAATTTCTTCTGCGATTTCTTCTTTTGTTTTTCCATCCGTAGCTACGAGAATGTCTGCAGCCGCCTCATACTTTGGCCGGCGTACTTCCATCAGTTCAGAAATGTATGCAACATTCATATGACCGTTTAAAAGTGGACGGTCCGTACTGTTTTTTACACGTTCGTATATGGTCTGCGGTGTTGCCGTAAGAAATACAACGCTTCCCCCATCCCGCATGCAGTCTACATTTTCCTGTCGCATTGCCACACCGCCTCCACAGGATACGATTGTCGGCTCCTGCTGATTTAGTGACTGGATCAGTTTTGTCTCAAGCTCCCGGAAATAAAGTTCTCCGTATGTTTCAAAAATTTTGCTGATCGGCATTCCCTGTTCTTTTACGATACGCTCGTCCATCTCCACAACCGGATAACCCAGCTTTTGCTTTATCGCACGTGCAATCGTGCTTTTACCGGCTCCCATAAAACCGATCAGGAAAATATTTTTCTTTCCTTTATTCATGAAAAAATTTCTCCTTTACTTCTTCTACCGGCATATCCATACCTGTATATAACCGGAATGCGGCCACTCCCTGCCACAGAAGCATTCCCTTGCCTCCAATGCAGGTACATCCTGCTTCTTTTGCTTCCCGCAACAGTTTTGTCTCTGCCGGATTATAAACCGCATCACATACAACCAATCCCGGGCGAAATGCAGATAAATCTTTTACCACACTCTGGTCATCCATCGGTTTCATACCAACGATCGTCGCATTTGCAAAAATGTCACTGGATGTGATCTCCTCTGTCATCTTTGCCGTATCCGCAATGTCATATACATTGACAACAATTCCCGGCACTGCTTTTCGAATCTTTTCTGCGGTCTGAAGAGTACGCTCAAAAAATGCATCCTTAATATTGAAAATCGTGATCTCTCTGGCTCCATCTAATGCACATTGTACCTGAATGGCTGTCGCAGCTCCGCCACCGCCTGCGACCGTGATCTTTTTTCCTTTAATATCTACGCCATGGTCCTTGAGGTTGTGTACAAAGCCTTCTCCGTCCGTGATATATCCGGTCAATCTGCCGTCATCGTTGACAATTGTGTTTACAGCTCCGATAATCTGTGCTGCCGGAGACAGCTCATCCACATACTTTGCCGCCTCGGTCTTATCCGGCATCGTCACATTGATTCCACGCATATGAAACAGTTTCACCGCGTCAAGTGCTTCTTTTACCTGATCTTCTTTTACATCAAATGCAACATATGCATAATCCAGCCCCAGCTTTGCAAAGCTGTAATTGTACATTGCCGGGGAACCGGAATGTCCTACCGGCGAACCGATCAGTGCAAGTAACCCTGTATGTCCTGAAATTCTTTCTTCCATCTTTTTTCTCCTGTCCTTGTATGTTGGTTATATGATACCATAACTTTTAAATTAAGTACAACAATTCCAGTGGTCTTTGAATAAGTACCTGTGCTCTGTTTTTACGAAGGAACTCCGCATCGCGGAATCCCCACATGACCGAAACACATGGAAGTCCCGTGTTTTCCGCGGTCTGAATATCCACCTCGGAATCACCTACATAAATGGCCTTCTTCGTGTCCGTTTTTAAAATTTTCATGGCTTTTTGTACCATATCGGGTGCCGGTTTTTTTGCCACACCTTCCATCTCACCGATTGCCGTAGTCATATAACCCCGGAAAAAACGTTCATCCAATTCTTTTACTGCCGAGTCCAGCTTATTGGATACAATTGCTGTCTTCACTCCGCGCGCCTTTAATTCAGTCAAAAGATGCATGATATCCGGATATGGCTTTGTATGATCCAGACAATGCTCCCCGTAATATTTTTTAAATTCCGCAAATGTCTCTTCAAACTTCGGGTTTTTCTCCCCATCCGGCACGGCACGCACCATCAGCATGCGCACCCCGTTTCCTACATATCTGCGCACCTGATCCAGCGTACAAGTCGGCATATTCTGTGACTCCAATGCCGCGTTGGTAGCGTTTTTTAAATCTTCCAACGAATATAACAAGGTTCCGTCCAGATCAAAGATCACACTTTTTTGCTCTTCCTGCTCACCGGAATCCCGATAGATTTCTTCAAACAGATCTTTACGCATAATCCGGATATTGTTGATCGTATCACTGCTGTCAACCATGTAATCTCCAACCCGGCCAAGTGTATACTGTTCGTTTTCATCTTTATCCCGGAACAGTTTTACCTTGCGCGCCAGCCTGCGTGCACGAACAATTGTAGTTCCCTTTGGCACGCAGACCTTTGCACATTTCATCGGTTCTACGATGATTCCTTTCTCTACATCTTTGATGGTAGGTTCATACTCTGCATTTCTCAGATCAAACTTCCAATCCGTGTAAATCCGGAATTCTTCCATAAAAGCCTCTTCATTACGAAAGAAACATTCCCCTTTCGGTCCAATGATAAAAACAATTCCTGCTTCCACTGTAGCTTTCATATCTCCCTGCAGAGTCCGCACAGTCACCTGCGTTCCCTCCGCAAAGAGATCCGTTGCCCGGACATATCCCCACGGAACGGAGCGTCTGCAGTACGTCTTTGCATCCTCTGCCTCTATTCTGCAATCCTGTGCATACACAATATCGGTATTTCCCATATAGTCCCGCATACGCTGCTCGATAACAGATTTAATACCCGAAGCTGCCGGCTGTTCATGTCTTCCCTGTGCATCATACTCCATGCGCGGTGCAAAATGATGTTCTTTGCAAAACTTTAAATATTCCTGTGTCATCAATTCCATCGGAATCAGGCCACCCGCTTTTTCCAGATGTCCTCCGCCGGAACCAATTCCTTTGCACAACTCTGCCGCAAGTTCACTCGCCTTGACTTCTTTCACACAGCTTCTCACTGAAAACTTCACACCTTCTGGTTGCAGATTAAATGCCACACAGATATCAATCGCATCCACTTCCAGTACCAGATCGGAAATCAGTCCGAGAATATTCGGATCACACTGCCCCACTTTTACAATCGCGGCACGAAATTCTTCTACATAATCCGTATGAAGAAGTGCTGCTCCAGCAACTTCCAGTTCTTCCAGCGAAAGATTGGCATTGCGGAGTTTCCTCATGATTGCCGGGTCAAAGTTTGCCTCGTCACGCAGATCCCGGTCTAGCGGATGTACAATTTCCGTCAAACTTCCGGTATCCGTATATAATCCATAATACAGTGCTGTTGACAACTCACGATTACCCCGTACATCAAATCCTTCTGTTTTGAGCATATTCCAGACCAGTGTCGAGCACGCGCCCAGATTAGAACGCACCTCGGAAAGCTCTGGTAATTCCGTGCAGATCCGGTGATGGTCAATTACAGCAATATGTTCTGCTTCAAACACTGCAGAATTTCCGGAATGGTACTGGCAGTCCACCATCACCAATAACTCTGGTTTGTGCA
>OLRP01001815.1_pt1 | contig 15922 bp, 17 predicted proteins | sample 1672401 | NCBI WGS metagenome assembly OLRP01 (sample SAMEA3136682, study PRJEB25190) | human gut metagenome | reverse complement strand
GGCTGCATGTATATTTAATATATCCGTCTTTTGTACAGGTCGGCTCTACTTCTTCCTTCTGATAATCATGGCCAAGTGCCAATCCGGTTACTTTTGTATAGTCTGCATTTCTGCAATAATGGCATCGATATGTCGTGATTTCTTCATGTGTGCAATCGGCTTTTTGGGTAATAATCTCATCTCCATCGACATATTCATGATCTTCCTCTCCGGTATATACACAATATTCATAAAAGCAATTCTTACACTTATAGACAGTGCCTGGATAACATCCACCTTGTACTCCTCTTATAGTAAACTCATGTTTTCCATTACAGGAAGAATGATCTTTACTGTACATTTCAGATGCAATCGGGTATCTGTCCTTATATTCATTGGACGATTTATAAGATCGATGAAAGCTAAAATCATCTGATCCATATAAGAACTCTGCCTTTGCGCGTTCTGGGCTTCCAACTGGCGCCGCAGCGCTTTGTCGGCCACGTCCTGCAGGTCGAGGTCGAGTGTCGTCACGATGTCGTACCCGTCCACCGGGTCTTCATGCCCGGCTCCCGCCACGCGGCCGTAGAAGCCCCGGGCGATGCGCTGCCGCAGCGCCTTGCCGTCCCGTCCCGCGAGTTCCTCACGGTAGGCCTCCTCGATGCCGTAATTGCCCTTGTCGCCCGTGAGCCCGATCGTACGGCGCGCCAGTTCGCCCTGCGGGTAGATGCGCTGGTCGCGTTCGACGAGGCGGTAGACCATGCCCATGTTCCAGTTCAGCATCGGGTAACGCCGCAGGGTCTGCCATTCGGCATAGTCCACCTCGCGGGGGAAGATGTTGACGGGTGTGTGGTCGCGGATCGTGTCGTAGATTTTCCGGGTGACGTACTCTTCGCCCCGCAGGCGATCCATCATGCGCGACAGCCACCCTTCGGAGCGCAGGTAGGAGGTGTCGCGGCCGTTGACCAGCCGGTAGCGGCGGGCGTGCTCCTCGCGGAAGCGGCGGGCGTATTCCGAGGCGGGTTTGTCCTTGAAGAAGGCGGAGAGCAGCTTGGCGAGCGAGTCGCTCTGTTCGCGGAAGGTCTTGAGCGAATCGAGGCCGGGCGAAGCGAAGTCGAAGGCCGCCTGGTAGCGGAAGATCGAGGTCGCCAGCGGTGCCCCGTTGCGCGAGAGGATGCTGCCCCGCTGGGCCGGGATGGTCTCTTCGGTGAAGATGCGGCTGGCGAGCCGATCGGCGTTGTAGGCCACTTCGGCGCTGAAAAGCTGTACCCAGACCAGGCGTGCGAACACGGTGAGCCCCGCGAGTATGAACAGCACGTAAAGCAGCCGTACCCGCAGCAGAATGTCGCTTTTGATCTTCGAACGCTCCTGTTTCATCGCCGTTTAGTTTTCGATGATTTCGCCCGGGGCGGAGGGGTCGCTCAGGTCGATGCCGCGTTCGCGCAGCCGCTCGACGATGGCCGAGTGGGTCGTACGGCTGTAACGCTGCTCCTGCAGGCGGATCGACCGTTCGCGCAGGATCTGGACTTCGCGTTCGAGGCGCGTGTATTTCATGTCGAGGTGCAGCGCCGTGAACATGACGGCGATGCTCAGGAAGAACATGCCCGCGATCGAGAGCATGTAGGGGTAATATTTCGATACGCCTTCGCGTACGAGGATCGTGCCCGAGAAAAGCTGCCAGAAGGTGCTGGCCCTGCGGCGGCGCTCCCTGCGTTCGCGCTCCTCGGCTTCGGCCTTTTCTGCTGCCTCGCGTTCCAGGTCGGCGCGGATCTCCTCCTCAGCCTCGCCCCGTTCGATGCGCAGTACCTCGCGCCGCACGCGGCGGGCGAATTCCGCTTCCTGTGCGCGCTGCGCCTCCTCTTCGGGGGTTATGGGGTCGAATTCGTGGTCGGGATACATGGCCGGGTCATCGTTTTACGGCGGCGCGCAGCTTCGCCGAGCGCGACCGGGGGTTGCGTTCCAGTTCTTCGTCCGAGGGGACGACCGCCTTGCGCGTGAGGATTTCGAACGGCGTGAGGGCGCGGCCGTAGAAATCCTTTTCCACCGCGCCCGCGAAATTGCCGCTGCGCAGGAAATTCTTTACCAGCCGGTCTTCGAGCGAGTGGTAGGAGATGACGACCAGCCGTCCGCCGGGGCGCAATACCCTGAGGCTCTGTTCGAGCGCCATCTTGAGTGCCTCCATCTCGCCGTTGACCTCGATGCGGAGTGCCTGGAAGAGCTTGGTCAGGAACTTCGACTCGTCTTTCTTCGGCGTGCAGGGACGGACGGCCTCGACCAGCTGCGCCGTGGTTTGAATCGGTGCCGTTTCCCGCGCCCGGACGATGCAGTTGGCGACCTTCCACGGGGTGTCCAGTTCGCCCCAGTCCCCCAGCAGCTGCGTCAGCGTCTGGGCCGGGTAGCTGTTGACGACCTTCGCCGCCGTCAGCCCGCCCCGCTGGTTCATGCGCATGTCCAGCGGCGCCTCGCCCCGGAACGAAAAACCCCGTTCCACGGCGTCGAAATGGTGCGACGAGACTCCCAGGTCGGCCAGTATGCCGTCTGCCTCGGTCACCCCGCGCAGCCTGAGGGCTCCGCGCAGGAACCGAAAATTGCTTTCGACGTAGTGGAACCGTCCGTCGGCGGGGGCGTTGGCGAGCGTGTCGCGATCCTGGTCGAAGGCATAGAGCCGCCCTTCGGGCCCCAGTTCTTCGAGGATACGGCGCGAGTGGCCGCCCCCGCCGAAAGTGAGGTCGACATAGGTGCCTGCGGGGTCGATGCCGAGCAGACCGACGGACTCTTTCAAAAGCACAGGTGTATGGTACTGAGACATATTCGTTGCCGATGAGGTCGATTTGGGTGTAAAGTTAGGGATTTTTCGAAAAACAATACCTATATTTGCGGATATAATTTTTTGAACATCCCTATGCCCAGAATAGATATCGGAGCGGTACTCGCCGAGAAAGCCCCGCGGTTGGCCCGCTGGGTTCCCGGGTTCGTCCTCCGCTGGCTCCGCCGTACGATCCATGAGCCGGAAATCAATTACATCCTCGAGCATTACTGGAACCTGCCGCCGCAGGAGTTCATCCGCGCCTGTTTCCGCGAATGGCAGGTGACCTATTCGGTCGAAGGGCTCGAAAAACTCGATCCCAAAGGCCGTTACCTCTTCGCCTCGAACCACCCGTTCGGGGGGATGGATGGCATGATGCTGGCCGACAAGCTGATCGACCGCTTCGGCGATGCGCGCGTGGTGGTCAACGACCTGCTGATGCACCTCGAACCCCTCCGCCCGCTGTGGATCCCGGTCAACAAGCACGGTTCGCAGAACAGCCTTTACGCCCGCAAGTTCGACGAGGAGTTCTTTGGCGAGCTGCCCATCCTCACCTTCCCCGCCGGGCTGTGCTCGCGCTGCATCGGGGGCGAGGTGACCGACCTGCCGTGGAAGACCAATTTCCTGAAGAAAGCCTATGCCTCGCAGCGCCAGATCGTGCCGGTGTTCGTCGAGGGGCGGTTGTCGAACTTCTTTTACCGCGTCGACCGTATCCGCCGGATGCTGGGCGTGAAATTCAATATCGAGATGCTGTGGTTGTCCGACGAGATGTTTTCGCAGAAGGGCAAGCATTTCCGCATCCTCGTGGGCGACCCCATCCCCGTCGCCGAGCTGCAACGCTACGGCGCCCTCCGCGACCAGGCGGACTACGTACGTAAAAAAGCGTATTTTTTGGAAAATATGCTCCTCCCGGCGGAAAATAACGGGTAAATCGGTATTTTTGTCCCAAGTTATGCAAGCACGAGAAATGGAACCTATCATACCTCCCGTCGACCGGGAATTGCTCCGCGCCGAGCTTACGCCCGAGCGCAAAGCGCGCGACACGAAGAAGGCCGGGAACGAGATCTATATCTTCCCGGCGTCGGAGTGCCCGGCGCTGATGCGTGAAATCGGACGGCTGCGCGAGATCGCGTTCCGCGGCGCCGGCGGCGGTACGGGCCGGGAGGTGGATATCGATGCCGAAGACCTGGCCGAGGACGGGTATTACCAGCTGATCGTCTGGGATCCGGCGGCCGGGGAGATCGTCGGAGGCTACCGTTTCATCATCTGTACGGACGAATATCCCCGCCACCTCTCGACCGAACACTATTTCCGTTTCAGCGACAAGTTTCGTCGCAGGTACCTGCCCCGCACCATCGAGCTGGGACGCTCGTTCGTGCAGCCCTCCTACCAGGCGCGCGGCAACGCCAAGAGCATCTATGCGCTGGATAACCTTTGGGACGGCCTCGGGGCGCTGATCGTGCTGGATCCGAATGCGAAATACCTTTTCGGCAAGGTGACGATGTATACGACCTACAAGGCCGTGGCGCGCAATGCGCTGATCTGGTTCCTGCGCCGCTATTTCCCCGACCGCGAGAACCTCGTGGAGGGCATACACCCGTTGAAGCTCGACCTGGACGACCCCTATTACGAACAGCTTTTCACGGGGCGTACCTATCAGGAGAACTACCGGATACTGATCCAGAAGATCCGCGAGTTCAACGAGAATATACCGCCGCTGATAAATGCCTATATGAACCTTTCGCCCACGATGCGGGTCTTCGATACGGTGTCGAACCCCGATTTCGGCGGCGTGGAGGAGACGGGCATCCTGGTGACCATACGCGATATTTATCCTGAAAAGCGCGAGCGCTATACCCGCTGGCTGGGTTGGCAGGCCGATCTGAAATACCGGCGGGAGTTATTCCGCGAGCACATCCGCGGGCATTTCGACCGGATCAAGAAGAAAAGAAACGGCTAACTCCTCGTTTTCAATGACAAAGCCGCACGGAGACAACCCGTGCGGCTTAAATTTTACTGTTATTTTCCGCGGGAACGCAGTAAAACGGGATTCGCGGCGTTTATATAGGCAGTATCATAAAACAATTCGCCTTATGAAAAAATTATTCCGGCTCTTCCTTTGCCTGGCGCTGTTTTCGGGCACCGCGGCGTGCAGTGATGACGAAGCATCGCAGAACCTGATCGTAATCAACGGCGGGGAACATTTCCTGTCGCTCGACGGACTGGCCCGCGCAGGCAAGATTTCCGTGCTGGCTCCCGCCCCGTGGCGTGTGACGAAGGCTGCGGGAGACACGTGGTTCACGCTTTCCGCGACCGAGGGCCCTGCGGGATATTCCGAGGTCGAACTGAGCCTCGACGAGAATCCGGGTGCCGCACGCAGCGCCCAGCTCGCCTTTGCATGCGGGGATGCGATCGTACCCTTCCGCCTGTCGCAGGGAGCCCTGTCGGCCGGCTATGACTCCCCCGATTATTATTTCTACGTGACGTTCGGGACGATGCCTACCCTGTATGCGGGCATTCACCTGCTCTCGCACGACAAGCCCAGCTACGTATTCTATTCGCGCTCCAGGACGTTCGACCTGGCGGAGTTCCCGGGGCGTGCCGAGGTTACGACCGCCGCAGACCGAACGGCCGATGCCACGCAGGCCGAAATGGAAGCAATGGCGCGCGAAATGAAGCGCCGTATCCTGGAGATCAACAGCGCCGACCCGACGGCCGTCTTCGGCCTCTATGTGGACGACCTCCGCTGCCGGATCGGTTACGACTGGTTCGTGGCGCAGGGGATCGACTCGGCACGGGTCAAGGTGAGTATGCTTTCCGACGGTACGGGAACTTATAACAATTTCTACAACTACTTCGGCGACGCGGCGACGGCCGAACAGAACTAGGATACCTATGCCGCCGAGGTAGAGGCACTCGACTGGAACCACGGCGGACGTTATCCCGAGACCCGTTCGCTGCCCGAGTTCGAAAGCTATACGTGGCCCTATTACCTTTCCACCCGCCCCGACTACCGGCTGGTGGTGCAGGACGGTTCGCTGCTGGAAAGTTCCTGTCCGTTCATCACCGAAAAGCTCGGGGAGATGGAGATCGAAAGTATCCAGCCTTATGAGATGCTTTCGGCGTTGCCCGAGTCCGCCCGTAAGCGGTTTTACGACATGGCGGGATTCGATTACGACGAATTCGCGGCCCTGTTCGACGCTTCCCCGAAAAAGAACCTGGTCATCATCGGTACCAGCCACGGGAGCGAGGAGAGCGCACGGCAACAGCGCGACTATGTCGCACGGATCGTGGAGCAGTACGGCGAGGGGTATGACATCTTCTTCAAGCCCCACCCCGCCGATACCTCGTCGGCCGGTTACGAGATCGAGTTCCCGGGGTTAACGCTGCTGCCCGGCCAAATGCCGTTCGAGATATTCGTGTGGGCGCTGATCGACCGCGTGGACATGATCGGCGGCTACCCCTCGACGGTGTTCCTGACGGTGCCCCTCGATAAAGTGCGGTTCATCTTCGCCGCGAATGCCGAGAGCATGGCGCGACCGCTCAACATTCTGTTCCGCGACGCGACGGACGTGGAATGGATGCAATAGGTGCCTTTAGGCAGTATATGGAAAAGCCGGGCTTCCTGCGAAGCCCGGCTTTTTCGTGGCCTTTTCGGAGCGGGTTTACCGCGACGCCGCCAGCGACGACGGGGTGACGCCCTCGGAGTTTTTCGCCCAGTCGCCGCGGGCGCGGAGCACTTGTTCGACGATGTCGCGCACGGCCCCTTCGCCGCCCCGGAACTCCGAGACGTAACGCGAAGCCTCGATCACTTCGGCCGCGGCGTCGGCCGGGCAGACCGGGATGCCCACCTCGCGCATGCACTCCAAGTCGGGGATGTCGTCGCCCATGTAGATCGCGTGCGCGGGGTCGATGCCCTCGTCGGCGAAATATTCCCGCATGGCCGTGATTTTGTCCATGCAGTCGGTGTAGTAGCGGTTGATACCCAGCATCCGCAGGCGGTTTTCGAGCGTCTTGCCGCGTCCGCCGGTGATGATGCAGACCTTGTAGCCCATCTTGACGGCGTAGCCCAGCGCATAGCCGTCCTTGGCATTGTAGCGGCGGATGAAATCGCCGTCGAGCGTGGGGATGATGCCGCCGTCGGTCATCACGCCGTCCACGTCGAAGATAAACGCCTCGGTGCGGGCTATATCTTCTTTGAAATTTCCCATATGTTGTTACTTATTATCGAGTAGATGTTTTCGAGTCGGGGGGCGGCGGCGAGCAGTGCACGGTGGCGTGCCATCGTGGGCAGGTCGTTGCGCACGGCGGGGCCTGTCTGCACGTCGGCCGGGGAGGCGGCGTCGAGTGCCTTGGCGGCGGTCTCGGCCAGGAGCGGTTTGAGAACGTCGAAGGGCAGGCCCGCGCTGCGGACGATGCCTTCGCCGACGGCGTACATGTGGTTGACGAAGTTGCAGGCGAAAACCGCCGCGAGGTGCACCTTGGCGCGGCAGGCCGAGTCGGCCCACACCACCGTGTGCGAAAGACGGCGGGCGAAGGCTTCGAGTGCGGGACGCAGGGGGGAGTCATCGGTTTCGAGGAAGAGGGGGATTTGCGAAAAATCCACGCTGCGCCCTTTGGTGAAGGTTTGCAGCGGATAGAAGACGGCGCGGCGTGCATGGGCGGGAAGCGCATCGAGCGGCACGCTCCCCGCAGTATGGGCGACGACGGCTCCTGCAGGCAGGGGCAGCGCCGCGGCTACCTCCCCGACGGCCTTGTCGCTCACAGAGATCAGGTATATGTCCGCGTCGGCCAGCCGTGCCGGGTCTGCCGTCCACTGCGTTCCGGCGAGTGCGGCGACAGCCTCCCCCCGTGCGGCGTTGCGGGCGAACAACTGTACCAGTTGCAGGCCGCTTCGGGCGACGGCCTGCGCCAATGCTTCGGCAAGGTTTCCGCTGCCGACGATCACTACGCGTTCCAAAGGTCTCTCCATATCGTTTTACAGTAAATCCACCAGCCGGACGTTGTCCTGCGATTTGCGGGCGGTCTCTTTGAGCGTTTCCAGTTCCTGGTCGATGCGGGTCAGTTCGTCGCTCTGGGTCAGGTCGACGGTCGTTTGCCCCGATTTTTCGACCGCTTCGAGTATGCCGTAAACGGTCATTGACTGGGGGTCGTGCGCCGGGGCGAAGGCCACTTCGCGCTCGCCGTCGCCCGAGGGCACGGCGATCAGTTGTCCGGCCTGCACGAGCTGGTAAAGGATGTCGTTGACGATGCGCGTGGGCAGATCCAGTTGTGCCCGGATCTCGTCGGCCGGGGTGGCGCCGCCCTGGCCGCGGAAGTGCCGCACGACCGTGAGCATCACGGCCAGCAGGATCTTGCGCCGCTGGTCGTAGCTGATGAGGAGCGATTCGCGCTCTTCGCCGAAACGGGCGATGTTCTGGTAGGCGAACGACAATTCGCCGCCGAACAGCAGGATCTGCCACGAGGTCTGGAGCCAGATGAGCAACAGCGGCAGCGCTGCGAAACTGCCGTAGATGGCGTTGTAGGAGGTCATCCACCGCTGGATATAGAGATAACCCCACTGGAAAAGCAGGAAAAGCGTGCCGGCGACGATGCCCGCCATCAGGGCGCTCCTGAATTTGACCTTCGTATTGGGGATGATGATATACAGGATGGTGAACATGATCCAGATGATGACCATCGACGCCAGGTGCGAGAGCAGGGTGAAATACCAACTGCCGTCGAAGCCCAGCATCTGCTGGGCGTAGCTGCCGACGGCATTGGCGACGATCCACAACACAGGGACGATCATCACCACGGCGATGTAGTCGGTATACTGGCGGGTGAGGCTGCGTTCGACCTTGACCTCCCAGATGTTGTTGAAGGCGCTTTCGATCGAGCCGAAGACCCGGATCACCGCCCAGAAGAGCATGACCAGCGCCACGGCGGCCACCACGCCGCCCTGCGTACGGGCGAGCGCCTTTTCGGCGAACGTGACGATGTAGTCTACGATCTCGGGGTTCTGCGGGAAGAGGGCGTAGAGGTTTTCCACCAGCCCGTCGGCCAGCCCGAAACCCTTGACAACGGCGAAGACCACCGCGACGATCGGTACCAGCGACATCAGCGTGTAGAACGTGAGTGCCGCGCTGCGGACGATGGTGCCGTGTTCGAGCAGGCCCCGCGCCGTATAGAACAGCAGCCGGTATTGCTGCACGAGCCAGCGGATCACCGGGTTGCGCCATTCGCGGATGTCGCGCCGGAAGATCGTGTCCGTAAAATAGGTGAATATTTCGCTGATTTTCATAAGCCGTTTCCGTTCCCGTAACCCGGAGGCGCCGTGCCGAGGCCCGTGTGCCGTCGGGGCGGACGCTGTCCCAGTCGTGCAAATATAGCTATTCCAGCCGTACAACCCAAAAACCGCTCCCGATTTTCGTGAAGGCCAGCCGAACGTCGTTGCCGGCATGTACGCCCAGCCGCCGTCCCAGCTCTTCTGCGGCGAACGGGAAATCCCGTTTCATCAACTCCGCGCCGCGGCCTTTGAACGCGCGTTTCAGCCGCCGGGGGTCGTAGGGCTCGATACGTTCGATTGCGAATACTTTGCCAATTATCCCCTCTGGCCGCTCCGTGGCGAAACCATACCCGTTTTCGCTCCATATGTCGGCTTTGCCGCGCAGGTGCAGCCGTGCCAGCCGCGCTTTCTGCAACGCCACATCGGGTACCACGAGCCACCGGTAACGATCCGGTTCGAACGCCCCCGGGTGCGGGGGTGCGCCGGCTTGGGCGGGCGTTGCCGTGAACGAGCCGCGTCCGAGGGCGGTCGCGGTAATGCCGGGGCCCGTGCCGTCGGCATAGATGACGACCTCCTTGCATTCGTCGCCCAGCGATACGGCCTCTACGCGGGCGCCGGGGAAGAGCCGCAGCGCCTCGCCGATGTCGAACAGCGGGGAGTTTTTGACGCACAGTCGTCCCGAAGTCCTGCCGATGAGCGGCATCAGGGAGAGTATGTCGGGCGAACAATCCTCGAGCCGTACCAGTTTGCGTCCGTCGCCCGAACGGCGGTCGGGGTCGGCATAGACCCAGTCGAAATGCAGTCCGGGCTGTGCGAGGTATGCTTCGGCGGAGGTGTTGACGACCTCGATGTTCGTGGCGCCGAGCCGCCGGAAGTTCTCCGCGGCGATGCGGGCGAGCGTCTGGTCGCGTTCGAGCGTCACCACGCGGCGGAAACGACGCGCCAAGAAAAAGGCGTCGGCGCCCAGCCCGCAGGTGAGATCGAGGACGGCCCCGCCCGCGATCCGCTTGTGGGCGGCGCAGGCTTCGCTCGATGCCTGTTCGAACGCCAGCGGCGGCAGGATGCACTGTGCGGCGGCGTACGAGGGGAGTTTCGCCTCTGCCCGCGCGAGGTACTTGACCTGCGTGGCGACCAGCCGGGCGTGGGGTGTGTTGCGGTCTAAGGCCACCTCCAGCGGGTCGCGGCCGCGGTTGGCGGCGATGGCCCGCTGCACTTCGTCCGTCAGCAGCAGCGTATATTCCCCGGGGGTTATCATGCCGGCAAATGTACGCTTTTTTTCGGCTCGAAAGACCATGCAGCCAGGGTGGTGAGCAGAAAAACAGGTAGATGCCCGCCGTCGCCCCGCCGCCGAGGGTGTATTCGGCATATCCGCCCGGGAGCGCCGCGGCAGCTCGGGCCAGCGTGTTGAGCAGGCCGGCCGTGCCCGAAAGCACGGCGTCGAAGGCCGGGGCGAGCCAGTTTACGGGAAGGATCATCCAGACGGTGCCGCCCAGTACGACGATACTTCCCACGAGGATCGCCACGGGATTGACGAGCAGTCCCGCCAGCGGGACTGTGCCGAAGGTGTGCGATACGAGGGGTGCCGTGGCGATGCCCGCCACGAGGCTGATGACGAGGGCGTCCGTGAGCAGGTTGAGCGCCCGCCGGCGGGTATGGAGCAGTCGGCAGAGCGGCACGCCCCAGGCGAGGATGGCCGCGACGGCGATGAACGAGAGCTGGAAACTGATGTCGCCCAGCCAGGCGGGGTTCCACAGCAGCATCCCGAAGCCGGCGGCCGCCAGTGCGTTGAGTGCGACGTACTCCGACGCCGAGGCCAGTGCGAACTGGAGCATCGTGCACATCACGGCCGCCCGCACGGCGCTGGGCGAGAATCCGGCCGCCGCGACGAACAGCCAGATGCAGACCGTTGCGAGCAGGTTGCGCACCAAGTGCCCGCGGTGCAGCAGCGGCAGCCACCACAGCATGAGGTTGACCAGTGCGAAGACGATGCCCGTGTGCAGTCCCGAGACGGCCAGCAGGTGCGACAGCCCGCTGCGCGAATAGACCGTGCGCAGCTCCTGCGTGATGCCGCTCCGGTCGCCCGTGACCATGGCGCGGCAGACGGCGCCCGCATCGTCCCGCATCCCGATCCGTTGCATCCGCTCGACAGCGTGCAGGTGCAGGGCGCTGCTTCGTCCGGGCAGGCGCTCGATGAGGGTGCGCTCCGACAGCCACAACGTTCCGGCGAACCCCCGGCGTGCCATCAGCCGGCGGTAACTTTCCGCTCCGCCGCGAAACGGCCGCACCGAACCCCGGCAGCGGATTCTCTCGCCGGGGTAGAGGGCCGTAAGGCTGTCGGCATAGAGCATTATACGGTCTCCCGAGGCGTGCCAGGTTCCGTCCGAAGGGTCGCGCCACGCTACGGCCGTCGCTTCGGCCGAGGTGTAGCGTCCGCGTTCGGCGGGGATACCCTCGACCGTGAGTTCGTAAGTTGTGTATATACCGCGGGGCAGCGTGTGCGCTGTGTCGCGGAGCTGTGAGGCGGCGAACCCGGCCGTGAGCAGCATTACGAGTGCGCCGGACTGTGAGTGCAGCAACAGCGCCAGTGTCCCGGACAGCAAAAAAGCCCCTGCGAGGAACCACAGGGGCAGCGTGAAGCAGTCCGCGGCGAGAATCCCCGCGGCGAACGGTGCGACGGCTTTTACCATCGGCATACGGTCGAGTCGTGCGGACAGGGAGGCGGCTTTCATCTCTGCAAAGATAGTAAATTCGGATTGTTTTGTGTGATATTCGGGTGGGGTGTCTCGGTTTTGGTCTGCTGCCGGTTCTTTGCGGATCCTCGCAACCCGTCTCCGTTTACCGTTTCCTTTCGTCGCCCGCCGGGCGGGTCAGCCGGATGCGGGCTTGTCGCGGACGAACAGTTCCCACCCCAGTTCCACCTCGCCCATATCGGCCGCGGCGCCGTTTTCCACACGCGATACAGCCGCAGCCATGCGTAGCATCGTCGTGCGGTCGCGGGTGTCGAGCGGTTGCCCGTCCGGGATTCCGACGGCGTCGGCCACGGCGCGGATGTAGGTTTCGGTGTGGTTTTCCGAAGGCGGCGCCCACCGCGAAATCATGCCCCGGATCGTGTCGAGCCCGTAGCGTATCCGGTAGGTGTCAAGCAGTACGAATATCGCGCGGTAGCCCCATGCAAGGGACTCGAACTGTTTGAACGCCGAGTCGCGCGAGGGGCGCACTTCGCCTTTGTAGCGCACCTTCGACTGGCGGATATTGCCCGGGTTGCAGTTTTGCAGCCCCCTACTCATCGCCCGCCTCCTTTCGGATACGGCGGCGGACATACCGGCGCAGCCAATGGAACAGCGGTGCATCGGAGAGCTGTGCGGCATTTTCGAGGAACGACCACAACTCCACGCCGCATGTAAAACCCGTGAAGAGCCGTGCCACGTTCAGCTGCATGAAGTCCAAGACACAGCTGTCTATCAGCCAGGCCATGGCGATGGCCGTGACCGTAAGTCCCAGTTTGAGCACCGTGCGCCAGGCCTCGCAGCTTTCGAAATACCAGGTGTGCCCCTTGCGGCGGGCAGCGGCGCGGCTGGCGGCTACGCCCGAGAGGAAGTCGATGCCGATGAATGCCATGGCACATGCCACCAGCGGGCCTATGGGGGCGAACAGGGCGATGAAGCCTGCCGTGAGCCCGCTAACGAGTCTGTATAAGGTTTCCATCGGTCGTGCAGCGTTTGAGGATGTTGTTATCGGGATCGTATTCGGGAAATTCCGCGGCATGTGCTTCGAGGTATTCCGCAGCGCGGCGCAGGAGCGTGCGGGCCTGGCGGCGCAGGCTGCGTTGCAGTTCGCGCAGCGACTGGGCATCCGCCGGCTGGTAGGAACCCGATTTGGGGGCTACGGTGCCGCACTGTCCGGTGCGGATGTCGAGCCGCGGCTGTACGGCGATGCGGGTGAAGAGCGCTACCGGGGCTGCGAGGTATTCGGCCGTGAAGCCGGCATGGAGGCCTGCGAGCAGTTTTTCGTGGAATGCCCGTCCGATGACGGGCACGATGTAGCGTTGTTCGGCCGCCGCGATATCGCCTTCGCCGATGGCTTCCGGCGCAAGGTACTCCCCGTCCGTAAAGGCCGATGCGACGGCTTGTGCAGGGGTGATCAGTGTGTTCATGATTGTCGTGGTTGAAATGAGTGTTCGAGTGCCGCCGGAGGCGGCGAACGGCAAGTTTCGAAAGGCCCGAAGAACCGGCCTTATTCTATGCTTCGTATGTTGTATTTCGTGATCTCCGACAGGAACGCCTGTTGGCGCTCGTCATCGGGGTCGTAATCCAGCCCGTCGGCCTTGCGGGCTTCCCAGACCTTCATGTAGATGGGTTTGGAGCGCGTCGGCGGACGGTTGATGACCTGTAACGACGAGGCGTCTATCCCCAGGATGGACGTGATCGCCTCGCGCACGGGCTCCGTCAGTTCGGCCTGCTCGCCGAGGATGACCGTGTTGAGTGCCACTTCGTACTCGTGCAGGATACGCTCGGCGCTGAATCCCGAGGCGTAGTCCAGTCCGCTCAGCGTCCGGAACCATGAGTGTGCCACGACGATGTCCGACACGGCCTGTTCGTGCAGCGCCTGCCAGTCGCCTTCGTTCTGCGACGCGATGGGGATGAAGCGTGAATTGTCGCCCTCGCCGCCGTCGCGGATGACGAACATCACCTGCCCGGGGTTGCCTGCGAATTTCTGTTCGGCCAGCCGTACGATGCGCTCGGCTTCGGATTCGTTGTCCACGGTGCTGTCGAGCATCATCACGCCCGAGAGCTGGAACGAGTTGTCGAGCCGCGAGATGTTCCATTTGTCGGTCTTGTAGGCGATGGCCGAGACGTTGAACCCGGCGATATAGGGCGGTACGCCGTAGTGTTCGAACATCGGTTCGTAGTCCTTGTAGTGGATCATGGCCCGCAGCGTGCCGTCCTCCTGCCGTTCGAAGGCCGGGTAGAGGGGCAGCGTCCGTGCCTCGGCGGCGTTGAAAGCCGCCCAGTCGTGGTGCAGGAGGATGTGCGCCGAATCGCGGGCCACGCGGCAGCGCGAAGCGTCCTGGTGGTGGAACGCGAGGAACGAGTGTTCCGCGTCGGTCACTATTTCGAGGAAGGCGTTGCCGAACAGGGCCTTGTCGAAGGCCAGCTTGTTGAGCACCTGCCGCAGGCTCTCCCCGTCGCCGTTCACACGTCGGATGAAGGCTGCGAGCAGGGGTTCATGCCCCTCGTCGCAGGAAAACCCCTTGCCCGAGATGTAGTCGGCCTTGTCGTTGATGATGCGGCGGTGCGTGACCGAACGCCGGGCCATCAGCGCCAGGGCATTGGGGAAGAGATTGTCGTCGCCCCAGCGCCAGAACTTGTCGCTTTGGACGCTCCCCGCGCCCGATGTGATATATGGGTCGTCCGCACGGTTGGCGACCGCTACGGCCGGCTTGAATTTCTGTTTTCTGCTCATGCTTCTTGTTCTTTGAGCTCGGCGGCCGGGTCGGTGTCCTCGCTCGTAAGCGTCAGGACGGCCGGCGTGCCGTCGAGGGGTTTGATGCCCGACTCCATGGCGAAGGAGTCCGGGCGCAGGGGTTGCGAGGTGCCGAAGCGTGCCGACCATCCCGCCAGCAGCCGCTCGCCCGAGGCCATCGTGACCAGGGCTATGAGCCCTTCGGTCTCGGCCGCACGGCGGAGTGCCGGGGTGAAAGCCTTGCGGAACGTCTCGCGGCCCACGACCAGTGTGAGCGTGTGGCGCATGCGCTGCGGCCCGGCGTCGGTGTCGAGCCGTTCGGCATAGGACGAGCGTTGTTCGGCGAGCGGCAGGGCGGTGAGCTGCGTCGCGTCACGGAAAATCGCTTCGGCGCGCCCGTCCGCCGCCACCGCCGCCCGCAGGAGGTTTCCTGCGGGGGTGACCGTGACGGCTGCGACGCCCCCAGCCGGTTTGCGGGTGCTGTCTTAATTGATGGTGAAAATGGTAGGATTCTTTTTGGAAAAAATGAAAAAGAAAAAAGAGCAATGGCAAGTACCACGAAAATTATGACTTGCATTGTAGCACTGGAAAACTGCAAAGCAAATCAAGTTGTGGAAATAAGTTCAAAGGCTGCATCCATGCCGAAAGTGAAAATGAATGTTATGAAAGGTGAGCAATATTACCTGAAAGATTTACTATATGCAATGATGCTTGAATCTTATAATGATGTAGCTGTTGCAGTGGCAGAGAGCATTGGTGGAAATGTTGAAAACTTCGCAAAGATGATGAATGAAAAAGCAAAAAAAATCGGTGCAAATAATACAAGTTTTGTAACTCCAAACGGATTAGATGCAAAGGAACATTATTCCACAGCCTATGATATGGCAAAAATCGGAGCCTATGCCATAAAAAATAAAAGTTTTTTAGAAATTATAAATACAAAAAAATATAATTTGACGGAAATAAAAAACAAACGTAACATAACGGTATTTAATAAAGACAATTTTTTGAATTTAGAAAATGATGCCATAGGAATTAAAACAGGCTTTACATGTAATGCAGGATATTGCTTTGTAGGTGCAATAAAAAATAATAGTCGGACATTTGTATCCTGCGTTTTGGCTTCCGGTTGGCCACCAAATAAAGGGTATAAATGGAAGGATACTATTAAACTTATGGATTACGGAAAAGATAACTACGAATTCAAGAATATTATTGAAAAGAACAAACCGATAATGCTACCTGTTGAAAACGGAATAAAAAGTGAAATAAAGTGTACTTTAGATTCTTCCCTGAAAGCACTTGTTAGTAATGAAGATAAAATAAACATAAAAACAAAAATAGATTACAAACTTCCTATTAATGTTAAAGATAAAGTAGGAAGTGTGTGGGTTTATATAAACAAC
>OLRP01001803.1_pt1 | contig 15979 bp, 15 predicted proteins | sample 1672401 | NCBI WGS metagenome assembly OLRP01 (sample SAMEA3136682, study PRJEB25190) | human gut metagenome | reverse complement strand
ATTTTGTAACCTGTACAGGATATGAAGCTGATGAAGATGGAACTGTACGTGTTGTGCATTGTACTTATGACCCTGCAACAAAGGGTGGCAATGCACCGGATGGCAGAAAAGTAAAAGGAACCATTCACTGGGTGGAAGCAAGCCAGGCAGGAAAAGCAGAAGTACGTCTCTATGAGAATATTGTAGATGAGGAAAAAGGCGTATATAATAAAGAGGATGGTTCTCTGAACGTAAATCCGAATTCTCTGACAAAAGTTACCGCGTATGTAGAGCCTGCACTTATGGAAGCAAAAGGCTATGACAGCTTCCAGTTTGTAAGAACAGGATTTTTCTGCGCAGATATCCATGACTCCAAAGAAGGTGCTCCGGTATTTAACCGCATTGTATCTCTGAAGAGCTCATTTAAACTGCCGAAAGCCTGATAAGGAATGTGCTTCATAGTAAGAACTTAAAGTTGAAATAACTATTATATAATGAAATAGCTATTATATAAATAAAAACGGATCAATCTGAATAGTATCAGACGGATCCGTTTTTTTTATGTTGTTATGTTATTCTGTGTCAGTATCTGCTTTAACGTCAGCTTCGGTATCTGCTTCAGTATCCTGAATAGTGTCAGTTTTTACATCATCAGAGCTTTCAGTCTCTTCGTCAGTTTCGGCATCATCAGAGCTTTCGGTCTCTTCGTCGGTTTCAGTAATGTCACCCTGGTCTAAATCAGCGTCCCAGGATTCAAAATCTTCAGCACTTTCCTGCGGAGCTTCTTTTTCCTCTTCCTCATCGGAGTCAAAGGCGATATCAAATGCATCGTCAAAATCCTCTGTAAAATCCTCATCTTTTGTATGAATGTGTTTTTTTGTGATCACTGCTGCCACCGCACCGGCTGCTGCCGCGGTCAGGGCACCTACTGCTACAAATCCCCAATATTTATTAAGCTTTGCCATAATAATACTCCTTTCTGATATTAGTCAATTCGCATATAAAGATATTTTAATACATTTCTGTCAAAAAGAAAAGGGGTAAGTTTTGGCTTGTTCACGATCCGACAAAAAGCAATAAAAATCGGTTGCGTCAGAGAAAGATACAAGGTATACTATGACAGGAAAGAAGAGGATACATTATGAGAAAAATTATTTTGGCATCTGCTTCCCCGAGAAGACGGGAGCTGTTGACTCAGGCAGGAGTGACCTTTTCAATCATACCTGCTCACGGGGAGGAGAAGCGGACTTCGGATGAGCCGGGAGAGGCAGTACAGAAGCTGGCTTTTGATAAGGCAGCTTCTGTGGCAGAAGAGCTTGGGGAATGCGAGGAAAAGACACTGGTCATCGGTTCGGACACAGTTGTGGTTTTTCAAAACCGCATTCTGGGCAAGCCGGCAGATGAGGAGGATGCAGTTCATACTTTGCAAAAGCTTCAGGATAATACACATCAGGTGTATACGGGAGTGACGGTACTGGAGAAAAAGCAGGGACAATGGATAGAACATACCTTTTATGAAAAAACAGATGTGGAATTTTATCCGGTGTCTGAGAATGAAATCAAGGCTTATGTATCTACCGGAGAACCTATGGATAAAGCCGGAAGTTACGGAATCCAGGGCAGATGGGGAATTTATGTAAAGGGAATCTGCGGTGACTATAATAATGTGGTGGGACTGCCTGTGGCAAGGCTTTTCCATGAAATGAAGAAGCTGGGAATCTCCCTTGTGGATTAAAATACAGACAGAATAAAGAGGATGATACAAAATGATAAAAGCAGGTATATTTGATCTGGACGGAACTCTGGCATATACACTGGATTCCATGGCATATATTGCAAATGAGGTAATGAAGAAGCTGGGACTTCGCCCTCTTCCTCTGGATAATTTCCGCTATTACTGCGGAGAGGGTGCGGATATGCTGGTGCGCAGGGCGTTGAAGGATGCGGGAGATCCGGAGCTGGTTCATTATGAAGAAGCACGGAAAATGTACAGAGAGAGGTTTGACGAAGACCCACTGTATAAGGTGACCAGGTATGATGGAATGCAGTCAACGGTAGAGGAACTGAGAAAAAAAGGAATGAAGCTGGCTGTATGCTCCAATAAACCCCATCCAGCAGCACTGAAGGTAATGGATTACCTTTATCCGGGAATTTTTGACCTGGTGATTGGACAACAGGAAGGAATCCGCCGTAAACCTGCACCGGATGCACCGCTTCTTGCAGCAAAGAAGCTTGGGGTAAAGCCGGAAGAGTGTATGTATATCGGGGATACCGGTACAGACATGCAGACTGGCAAAGCGGCTGGAATGTTTACCATAGGTGTATTGTGGGGCTTTCGTGACCTGGAGGAACTTAATGCCAACGGAGCTGATCTGGTGGCAGAGAAACCGACAGATTTATTAAAGATATGTGAGGAATACAAAAATGATTAAACTGATTGCCAGTGATCTGGACGGAACCTTACTTTTGAACAAGGCCCAGACCCTGCCAGAGGATCTTTTTCCTTTGATCAGGGCACTGAATGAGCTGGGAATCCGGTTTGTGGCAGCCAGTGGACGCCAGTATCCCAATATGAAGAGATTGTTTGCACCGGTTGCTTCGGATATTTCTTTTATCTGTGAGAATGGTGCACTGGCAGTGGAAAAGGGTCAGGTTCTTTATCAGGATCGATTTGATAAAGAATTGGCAAATGAGATTCTTACTGCAATTATAGAAAAAAAAGACGCAGAATTCACCTGTTCTGCTAAGGATTATCATTATCTCATGCCAAAAACAGAAAGCTTTCGCCATTATATGGTGGATCTGGTGAAAAATGAGTGCAGGATCATAAACAGCCTGGATGAGATCACAGAACCTATTATGAAGCTGGCGGTATATGAATCTGCCGGTCTGACAGATGAATATGTACGTTACTGGACTGGACAGTTTGGACAGAGATGTACAGTAGTGACATCAGGTAATGATTGGGTGGATTTTATTCCTTTTGGTACGAACAAGGCGAAGGGAATCCGGGAGTTCCAGGAAAAATATGGAATTTCCCCAGAGGAGTGCATTGCATTCGGAGACGAATATAATGATATAGAGATGCTTAAGGCAGTGAAATATGGCTTTGCCATGGCACATTCCAAGGAGAAGGTGCGGGAATCGGCGGCATTCACTGCAGACCGGGTACAGGATATTCTGGAAAAGGTAATCAGGGCGAAAGGAAATATGGAGGGGGTAATTTAAAATGTACACAGAAGAATGTATCAACACATTTCTGGAAAAGCAGGGACAGCTTTTTCCGCAGCCGGTGGCGGAGTCTTTTGAGGAAGCAGAGGCTTTTCTGGAGGACTGCATGGCTGCAATGGTAGATTCTATTGACGAAGTGAGGGAATACCTGGATGACATGGGAGCTGATGTAGAAGGCATGTCAGACGAAGAATTGGAAGAGGCCAGTGAGGTATTTGCACTTCCGGACGGAAAATATCTCATTGTGGAAGGCTGAACAGAAATTTGATATAGAATAAATAAAAAGAGGAAGAAGCTATTTCAAAGAGCGGTTCTGCAAAATAGAACTATGCAGATTGAAACAGCTTCTTTCATTTATGCACAGAAGCAATATGAAATATGCGAATTACATTTGGAAAAATCACAGTGTTATAATAACACTGTATAAAGAACTGCCGATCAAAAATAAAACGGTAGTTATAAAAAGATATATAAATGATAAATAAAAGGAGGATGGCACATGAGGAAAAAAAGAATTCTTGCAGTGCTGATGGCTGTGCTGATGATCGTTACCCTTCTTCCATCCATGGCTTTTGCAGCAGAAGCCGGAGAGCTTGGAGGCAAGCTGAAGGTAAAGGGACTGCCGGCAGTGGGAACAGTACTGAGTGCAGATTATTCCAAGGTGACTCCTGAGGGAGTGACAGATGATGATGTTATCTTTTCCTGGTCCAGACAGACCGGAGAGAAGGAGCTTACCCAGGTAGGTACAGAAAAAACTTACACAGTGACTCAGGATGATCTGGGCTATGTGCTGGTACTGGATATCACACCGGCAGAGAAGTCAGGATTTACCGGTAAACTCCAGGCTAAGACTCTGGAGGTGACAGCTACTCAGGAGGAAGCCCAGCTGGAAGGCTCTGAAGAGGATGCGGAGTCGGAAGATGTCCGGCAGACAGAGGAAGATGATACACAGAATCCGGAACAGACAGAGGAAATGCAGATTTATACCCAGTCTGAGCTTCAGCCTGACGGCACAGAGAAAACTACAGATAAAACTACAGATAAAACAGAGGATGTTCAGGAGACAGAAGCGCCGGAGGATGCAGAGAACACGGATGATGTGGAAAATGCACAGCAGGAGTTGTCCTATGAAGCAGTAGCTTCTGTAGAAGGTCAGGAAAATCCGGTGTGTGATTTTGGAACTATCCGGGCAGAATCCGGAGACAATGAATCCCAGACAATGTTTGTAGATATCAAAAATACCGGAACAGGTGCTCTGAATTTCAAGGCAATCAGCCCGGAGCATTTTATGGTAGCGGACATAGAGGGGCCTCTGGCAGCAGGAGAGTCTGTCAGTGTATGGATTCAGCCAAGGAAGGAACTGGAGGAAGGTACTTATGATGATACCATTACCTATGAGACGGAAGAGGGGGCTGAGGTTTCCTTTGAAGTGAAGGCTGTGGTGGAAGCGGAAGAAGAGCCTGTTCTTGAACCTGATGATTCTGAAGCTCCGGATGATTCTGAGAATCCGGAAACTCCGGACAATACGGAGGAACCAAGTGCAGAACTTGGAAAGTTATCTATATCCACTGATCCAGCGGTACTTTCCTTTGCTGATCTGACAGAAGGCTATACACAGATCAGCGAGAGCCAGACAGTTACTGTGACGAATACAGGAGATGAGACAGTTACATTGAAGCTTCCGGAGTCGGAACATTTTGATATTGCACCGGTAGATACACAGGCGGTATATACTCTGGAGAAAGGAGCATCCTGTAGCTTTCTTGTTCAGCCAAAGGCAGGATTAGTCCAGGGTGATTACAGTGATACACTTGTTTTTGGAATTGAAGAGGATGAGAGTGCTGTGGCTCAGGCAGAGGCTGGAGTCAGTGTAAAAGCAGAGGAGAAGCCACAGGTTTCTCTGAAAGCAGATCCTTCCGAGATTATTTATGACCCGATGGAGGAGGGATATAATACTCCGGAGTATGTGTATCGGATTACGGTTACTAACACTGGAAATGCAGCAGTGGATCTGACTCAGCCGCAGGCTCAGTATTTTGAAATCGGAGAGCTGTCTGCAACACAGCTGGATCCCGGAGCAGAAGCAACCTTTACTGCAGTGCCAAAAACCGGTATGACAGCAGGTGAGTACAGCGAATCTGTTCAGGTTACAGCCACAAATACAGACAGTCAGATTTCTGCAGTGGCCGAGATCAATGCTTCATTCAGTGTGACAAAACCGGCATGTAGAATTACCGGAATCCAGAATCCTTCCCACGTGAAGGGAGTAAAGAATGGTGTAGAGAAATCTGCTAAGGCATTGGGACTTCCTTCAAAGGTAGTTATTAATACTACAGAGGGGGAAATGAAGGCGAAGGTAAAATGGAATGTGAAGGAATGTACGTATGATCCATCTGTAAAGCAGGAGCAGACCTTCAAAGTGAATGGAACGGTAGTGCTTCCCGATGGAGTTGAAAATCCAGATCAGATCAGCCTGATCACAGCTGTAAAGGTAACTGTAAAAGCCGGACGTACTGCGCAGATTGCGGATCCGGCAAATAATAAGATCACAGGAATCAGTGCTGACGGATATACCACTCAGTCCAAGATTACATTTACAGCGGTAGGTGCAGGAATGGACAATGAAAGCCCGGGAAAGGGAGATGTGCGTTATGTTCCGGATCACTGGACAGTCATCAATACAAACAGCTGGAGCCAGGCTCCGTATACAGCTACTTTTGGAATTACCAAAGAAGGCACATATAATCTGACTGTTGTATTTAATGCTCAGCAGTATGATGGTAAAAGCTGGAAAAATACGGGAAAACAGGATACAAAGCAGGTAAGCTTTACGATTTCACAGCCAAAGGTTGTAATTACAGCTACTCCTACTCCTGTGCAGCAGAATCCGGCTGCTAATCAGAAGAAGGCAGTGCAGACCGGAGATACCACCAATATCATGCCGTTTGTACTGATTCTTGCCATTGCAGCAGGTGCTATTGTGGGAGTTGTAGTTTACAAGAAAAAGAAAAAATAAATAGGTAAGACAGTTAAATGTCAATGAATTATTAGCACTCATTTTAAATGAGTGCTAATTTTTGCTTGACTTTTAGTCCATAAGGTATTACTATATCTTTCAGAGTTACAGAAAATCTGAAAGATATAAAAGGAGTGTGGACAGCATGGCTGTAAAACATGGAAGTTTGTCAATTAACAGCGAAAATATTTTCCCGATCATTAAAAAGTGGCTGTATTCAGACCATGATATTTTTGTAAGAGAGCTGGTATCCAATGGATGTGATGCCATTACCAAGCTGAAAAAGCTGGAGGTAATGGGCGAATATACATTTCCGGAGGGATATAAGCCGGAGATTCAGGTAATCGTAGATCCAGATGGAAAAACTCTGAAATTTATTGATAATGGTATCGGTATGACTGCGGATGAGGTAGAGAATTATATTACTCAGATCGCTTTTTCCGGTGCGACTCAGTTCCTGGAGAAATATAAGGATAAGACAACAGATGACCAGATGATCGGTCATTTTGGACTGGGATTCTATTCTGCATTTATGGTGGCAGATGAAGTACATATTGACACCCTTTCCTATACAGAGGGAGCGACACCTGTGCACTGGTCCTGCGATGGCGGTACAGAGTACGATATTCAGGAAGGCAACAAGACGACTGTTGGAACAGAAATCACACTTTTCCTTAATGAAGACTGCCTGGAATTTGCCAACGAATACCGTATGCGTGAAGTATTGGAGAAATATTGTTCCTTTATGCCGGTAAATATTTATCTTTCTAAAGCAAACGCACCTCAGGAATATGAGACTATAGATGAATCAGAATTAAAAGATGATGATGTAGTGGTAGAGCATATCCATGAGGATGCTAAAACTGAAGAAAAAGAGAATGAAAACGGAGAGAAGGAAGTAGTTGAGATCTCTCCTGCAAGGGAAAAAGTGAAGATTAATAAACGTCCGGTTTCTCTCAGTGATACCAATCCGCTTTGGATGAAGCATCCCAATGAGTGTACAGATGAGGAGTACAAAGATTTCTACCGTAAAGTATTTATGGACTACAAGGAACCGCTGTTCTGGATTCATCTGAATATGGATTATCCGTTTAACTTAAAGGGAATTCTGTATTTCCCAAAGATTAACACAGAGTATGATTCTATTGAAGGAACCATTAAACTGTACAACAATCAGGTATTTATTGCTGATAATATTAAGGAAGTTATTCCTGAGTTCCTTCTCCTGCTTAAAGGCGTGATCGATTGTCCGGATCTTCCTCTGAACGTGTCAAGAAGTGCACTGCAGAATGATGGATTTGTCAAGAAGATTTCTGAGTATATTTCCAAAAAGGTAGCGGATAAGCTTACCGGAATGTGCAAAACAGACAGAGAAAGCTATGAAAAATACTGGGATGATATCAGTCCGTTTATTAAATATGGTTGTATTAAAGATACCAAATTTGCAGAGAAGATAGGTGATTACGTACTCTTTAAGAATCTGGATGGTAAATATCTTACTCTCAAGGATTGCATAGAAGAGAATAAGAAGACAACAGAGACAGCTGAGGAAGCAGCAGATCAGACTGAGTCAAAAGAGGCTGATGCAACAGCAGACACAGACAAAGCAGAAGAGAAAGAGCCGGATAAAACAACAATTTTCTATGTAACGGATGAAATCCAGCAGAGTCAGTATATCAATATGTTTAAGGAAGCCGGCAAGGACGCCGTGATTCTGAAACATAATATTGACAGCCCATTTATTTCCAGCCTGGAGCAGAAACATCAGGATGTACAGTTTAAGAGAATTGATGCGGATCTGACAGAAGAAATGAAGGGTGAGGGTACTGCTGACGAAGCGACCGCCAAAGAACTGACAGAGCTTTTCCGTAAGAATCTGAATAAGGATAAACTGGAGGTTCATGTAGAGAATCTGAAGAATGAAAATGTATCTGCAATGGTTACCCTTTCCGAAGAAAGCCGCCGTATGCAGGATATGATGAAAATGTATGGAATGGGCGGTATGGATCCGAATATGTTTGGCGGACAGGAAACACTGGTACTTAATGCGAACCATCCACTGGTAAAATATTTGGCAGAAAATAAGGATTCAGATAAAGCCCCTGTAATCTGTGAACAGCTTTATGATCTGGCAATGCTCAGCCATAAGCAGCTTTCACCGGATGAAATGACAAAATTTGTACAGAGAAGCAATGATGTGTTGATGATGCTTACAAAATAATGTGCAGTGATTTTGTGGTTTACTGTCCGTTGGGGAGAGTAGAAGCAGTTTTGTGAAAAATTACGATAGTCCTGGAAAAGTTTCGAAACATGGCGAAAAAACATGGAGAGAACAACCGGGACTATCGTTTTTAGTACTTTTATATTGACAAATGGCGTATAAATTTTTATCATTAATTTGCTGGTATTTTAATAATTGTATATGATTTCTCTTTATAAGTGACAATATTTCCGAAAAACTGAGTATGTCGTAAAAACGCTAAAGGTGTATTACAAAAAATGCAAAAAGGACGACTGTCCAGTTAAGGAGGAAAAAAGTATGAGTGAAGTGTATGGACTGATCAGAAAATTGGGAGCGACATCTAAATATAAGGGATATTATTATGTCGCGGAAGCGGTGAATATGGCGAAAGAACTGCAGGAGCGGCCGATGAAGATCACAAAGGATATTTATCCTATTCTGGCAAGAAAATACAAGTCAACACCATCTAATGTGGAACATAATATCAGGACATTGGTAAATATCTGCTGGATCAATCACAAAGAAGATCTGGAACTGATCGCAGGATGTTCCATGGAGGATAAACCTACAAACAGTGAATTTATTGATATTCTGGCATATTATCTGAATAAAACAGAGGAAATGTCAAAATAGCAGGGACTTATAGTCTCTGAAACGGAATATGATTTCCTTCAAGAAATCTGCATAGCATGTCGTCCCAGAGATGTTCGGACTTTTTGTCCAAGGAAAAGGAGGAGTAGGAAACGCCGGCGGTACATAACAGAGATTTGCTTTTGTACTGAATGTTAAGATAAAAATTACATACTGAGGTTGTGGATTGTCTTCCCAGATTCTTCAAAAGGTTCTGTGCCTGAAAAGGAGAGAGCTGGAACACGATTTTGAAGTTCAGTGGTGTGCGCTTACCGCGGATGATGGAAAAACAGTAAGGTTTGACATCGCGCCACAGGGAATATTCCACAGCTTCTTTTTTATATTCCTCTACAGTGTCTGTGTCAAAAAAATCCTGCTGGAGATGTCCGTCAATGGTGAAGGTGTTAAATGTAGTGACGGAAGCTTCAACCAGAGAAAAATTGTCAAATACTTCACCGATAAGCAGCTTATTCATAAAATCCTTAACATCTGAAATAGTTAATGCAAGCATAGAAATCCTTTCATGACTCCTGAAATTACTCTGCTGTCAGTTCTGTAATATCTATAGATATTACAGAACTGGACAGAATTGTAGGAGTATTTTATTATTATAAATCAGATTGAAAAAAAAGAACAGAGTTTTTGAGAAAAAGGCTTTTCAAAAGGAAAACAGTATGATAAGATATATCTGGTATTCGAAACTACATATAATGGAAAAGAGGACGATATAATTGAGATATAAGATTGTCATAGATAGTTGTGGAGAACTTTTAGATGAATGGAAACAGGATGAGCATTTTGAATCTGTCCCCCTGACGTTAATGGTGGGAGCAGAACAGATTATAGATGATGAAACATTTAAACAGGGCGAATTTCTGCACAAGGTAGCAGAGTGCCCGGAGTGCCCAAAATCAGCATGTCCTTCTCCGGAGAGATATATGAGAGCCTATGACTGTGAGGCAGAGCATGTATATGCGGTTACATTGTCAGCAGAGCTGAGTGGCTCTTATAATAGCGCACTTCTTGGGAGAAACCTGAGTCTGGAGGATCATCCGGATAAAAAAATTCACGTGTTTAATTCCAGATCTGCTTCCATTGGTGAGACATTGATCGCACTGAAGATTCAGGAATGTGAAGAAAAGGGAATGAGCTTTGAGGAAGTAGTTGCTACAGTGGAACACTATATTTCAGGACAGCATACATTCTTTGTTCTTGAAAATCTGGAGACATTACGTAAGAATGGAAGATTGAGTAAGGTAAAAGCACTGGTTGCCAGTGCTCTGAAGATTAAGCCTGTAATGGGATCTACAGAAGAGGGAACAATCTATCAGCTGGATCAGGCCAGAGGAATGAACCGTGCCCTGATTAAAATGGTTGAGCAGGTGATTGAAAAAACCGCAGATAGTGCGGATAAGGTTTTAGCAATCAGTCATTGCAACTGCCCGGCCAGAGCACAGGTGCTCAAGGAAGCATTTCAGGAGAGAATGAAGCTTGCCAAAGTTGTCATATTGGACACAGCAGGTGTCAGCTCCATGTATGCTAATGACGGCGGTGTGATTGTTGCAGTGTAATATGTGAAAAAACTGTGTCAAATTCAACCAATCAGGATTCTCTATTTCATTTTAGAAAAAGATGTGCTATAATTATTTAGCCGATGAAAGGAAATATGAGAAGCAAAGGAGATACATCATGAGTCAGAAGAAAGTTGATGCCTATAAAGCTAGGAAGAGCACACGGGGAAGAGCAGATAAGAAGGAAAAAATGATGTTTACCCTGGAAATGTTTGCCTGGGCATTTATATGTGTTGTAGTAGTTGCCTGGATTGGATATTCTGCATGCAGTTAAACGATGCATCTTTGCAGTTTGAGCCGGAGACATCGATCGCACTTGGCTTTGGTTTCCGCTGTGGCTTTTTAGGACTGCTTCACCTGGAGATCATTCAGGAGCGTCTGGAGAGAGAATACAATCTGGATCTTGTGACAACGGCTCCTGGCGTTGTTTATAAAGTCCATAAGACAAACGGAGAAGTGATGGAGCTGACAAATCCGGCAAACCTTCCGGATCCGGCTGAGATCGAGTACATGGAAGAGCCGATGGTCAGTGCCGAGATCATGGTCACGACCGAATACATCGGTTCGATCATGCAGCTCTGCGAGGAGCGAAGAGGTGTTTACCTTGGTATGGAATATATGGAAGAGACAAGAGCACTGCTCAAATACGACCTTCCGCTCAATGAGATCATCTACGATTTCTTTGATGCTCTGAAATCACGTTCCAGAGGTTATGCATCTTTTGACTATGAAATGAAAGGGTACAAGCGTTCCGAACTTGTCAAACTGGATATTCTGGTCAACCGAGAAGAAGTCGATGCCCTTTCCTTTATTGTATTTGAAGGATCGGCGTATGAACGCGGACGCAAGATGTGCGAAAAATTAAAAGAGGAGATTCCAAGACAGCTGTTTGAGATCCCGATCCAGGCAGCGATCGGCAGCAAGATCATCGCCAGAGAGACTGTAAAAGCAATGCGTAAGGACGTACTTGCAAAATGTTACGGCGGTGATATCAGCCGTAAGAGAAAGCTTCTGGAAAAACAGAAAGAAGGAAAGAAACGTATGCGTCAGGTCGGCAGCGTGGAGATTCCGCAGAAAGCATTTATGAGCGTGCTGAAGCTGGATGATAAATAATATGAAAAAAGAACTGGAATTATATCTGCACATCCCATTCTGCGTCCGGAAATGTGCATACTGTGATTTTTTGTCTTTTCCGGCAGAAAAAGAAATTCAGAAACAATATGTCAACTGCCTGATAGAAGAGATCCGTCAGTTTGATCTGGCGGAGGATTACGTGGTATCTACGATCTTTTTCGGTGGCGGTACCCCTTCTGTTCTGGAGGGCAGTGAGATCATGCGGATCATGCAGGCGATCCGGGAGCGTTTCCCGGATATCCGGGAAGATGCGGAAATTACGATTGAATGCAATCCGGGGACACTGACGGAAGAAAAACTGCAGATTTACCAAAAAGCAGGGATCAATCGTTTAAGCCTGGGGCTGCAGTCCGCAGATCAGGAGGAGTTAAAGCTTTTAGGACGTATCCACACGTACAATCAGTTCAAAGAGAATTTTTATCTGGCAAGAAGGATCGGATTTGCGAATATCAATGTCGATCTGATGTCGGCGCTTCCGGGTCAGAGTGTAGAGAGCTATCGCTGTACTCTGAAAAAGGTATGTGAACTTGGACCGGAGCATATCTCCGCCTACAGTCTGATCATCGAGGATGGCACGCCGTTTGCAAAGCGTTACAGACAGGATGCCGCAAAAAGAGAAGCCGGAGAAAAACCGCAGTTTTTGCCTTCGGAGGATGAGGAACGTCAGATGTACGAGGATACGGCAGAGATTCTTTCCGAATATGGATATCATCGTTATGAGATATCGAATTATGCAAAAGCAGGGTATGTATGCAGACACAACGTCGGATACTGGAAACGAGTGGACTACATCGGTTTTGGACTTGGAGCATCCACATTGCAGAATCCGCTCCGTTATAAAAATACCGATGATCTGCAGGAATACTTAAACCGGGATTTCTCAAAAAAGGAATTACTGGTGCTGACAAAAGACAATCAGATTGAAGAAACCTTGTTTTTGGGACTTCGCATGATGGAAGGCGTCAGCCTGTCTGCATTTGAAGAGCATTTTCACTGTCCGCTGACGGTGATCTACCAAAGGGAGATCCAAAAGCTCACAGAAAAAGGATTGCTGAGAATGGAAGAGGACCGCATTTCCCTGACAGAAAAAGGGATTGATTTAAGTAACATGGTGCTTTCTGAGTTTTTGCTCGGATAAAGATAAAACAGAAAAGCGGATTGCAAATGTTCGCTTTATACAGAAATGGCAGAACAAGCTGAAATGTTTGTTCTGCCATTTTATATCAGATGGGAGATGACTCCCGCTGTAGGCGGCAGGCAACAAGCTTGTATTAGTGGCGGGATTCAATCTCCCATCTGATATAGCCTCCGGCGGATTGCAGAGGTGCACAGAAGAATATGTCATGCGATGCATGACGTGCACCTCGCAGCAAGAATGCCAGAGGCATTCTTGAATATACGAAGGAACATAAATATGCGTTACGGATTTTCCATTTCTGAAATTGCACTTACGGTATAATCATGGATCGCACGGTAAGTATCGTTTGTATAATGAAGATCATCTACCGTTGAAAAACCATTCTGTTCCAGATAATCATAACAATCCAGGTACTGATCCGGAAAAGATTCTTTTAATTTTGCATTAAAATCCCGGATTTCTTCGTTGGAAGCACCGGAGCATGCATCGCCTACCGGATTCACAGACATAATATAGAAAGAAGCGTCCGGATATTCTGCAAAAATCTGAGGATAAAACGCAAGATAACGGTCGATCTCACTCAGATCATTGACGCCAAGATTAAACACAACAGTAGCATCCGGCTCTTTGGAAAGAGAGGTGCGAAGCTGATCGATGCCCTCGTTCACAAGCCAGTAGTAACCTTCCCCGACTTTTCCTATATAAGAGCAGGTATCCGCATCGTCGGAATCCTGCATGGCTTCCTCCATGCCGACCGTTCTGGAATCTCCGACAAAAAGAAAGTGATGACAGGAAGAGGAGACATTATGGTCAGAAGTGTCTGCGGTATCAGATGAATCCTGCACAGAATGTTCGTTTTTCGCATCACGTAAGCTTTTTTCCAGAAAAGCGGTCTGTTCCTTTGTAAACCAGGTCATAAATACGGCCAGTGCGATCAGAGCTGCAATCAGAAAACTGAGCAGTACAATGACAAGATTTGTGGTTTTTCGTTTCATAAGAACCCCCTGAAATTTTATGTGATCGTTTTTTTTAGGTCAGATTCTGTTTTTCTGACCTCTTTAGTATAACGCATTCCGGAAAAAAGTCAATTTTTATAAAAAATGAAAAAAACCTCTTGACAAAGAATATGCGTAGTGCTATTTTAGGTACAAGGATGTTAGCACTCCACTAAGATGAGTGCTAATAACAGGAAGGAGGATTCAAGGATGCAGTTAGATGAGAGAAAATGGAAGATACTTCAGGCGATCATCAAGACGTATCTGGAGACGGGAGAACCGGTTGGTTCGAGGACGATCTCCAAATATGCGGATTTGAATCTGAGCTCCGCAACCATCCGAAATGAAATGGCAGATCTGGAAGAGCTTGGATACATCATCCAGCCACATACTTCAGCCGGCAGGATTCCTTCAGACCTTGGTTATCGTCTGTATGTGAACCACCTGATGGAAGAGAAAGAACAGCAGGTAACGGAAATGAAGGAGCTGATGATCGAAAAGCAGGATAAGATGGAAATGGTCCTGAAGCGTGTGGCACAGTTCCTTGCAGCCAACACAAATTATGCTTCGATGATCACAGGGCCGCAGTATCACAGAACAAAGCTTAAGTTTATCCAGCTTTCCATAGTAAGCGAAGATCAGCTGTTAGCTGTTGTTGTTACGGAAGGCAACGTAGTGAAGAATAAAATGATCTCGCTTCATCACGGACTGGATCAGGAAACGGTATTGAAGCTGAACATTCTGCTTAACACCAGTTTGAATGGTCTTACGATGGATCAGATAAATCTGACAACGATCGCAAAGATCAAAGAGGAGGCTGGTATTCACAGCGAGGTTGTAAACAGCGTTCTGGATGCAGTCGCAGAAGCGATCCAGATGGATGAAGAAGAGATGGAGATCTATACAAGCGGAGCGACGAACATCTTCAAATATCCGGAACTGTCAGACAGTGAAAAGGCGAGCAGCCTGATCGGTACCTTTGAAGAAAAGAAACAGCTGGCGGATCTGGTAGCCGATACGATGGCAGATGACAAGAACACCGGCATTCAGGTTTACATCGGAAATGAGACACCGGTGCAGACGATGAAGGACTGCAGTGTTGTGACAGCTACTTACGAGCTGGGCGATGGTATGCGAGGTACGATCGGTATCATCGGACCGAAAAGAATGGATTATGACAGAGTTGTCGGTACCTTAAAAACACTGACAACTCAATTGGATGATATATTTGGTAAGAAAAAAGAAGACAACTAGAGAGGTGATTGTATGGCAGAGGAAACAAAAAACACAAAGCCTGCTGATGAAGAAATAGAAAAAACTGCAGAACCGACTGCAGGAGAAGAAAAACAGCCGGAAACGGAAAAGGCAGAAAGCGATACAGCTGCCGCAAAAGAAGAACAGCCGGAAAAGAAAGGCTTCTTTGGTAAGAAAAAAGAAAAGAAAGATAAAAAAGACGAGCAGATCGAAGAACTGACTGATCGTCTGAAACGCCAGATGGCAGAGTTTGATAATTTCCGTAAAAGAACAGAAAAAGAAAAAGCAGCCATGTTTGAGGTCGGTGCAAAGAGTGTCATTGAAAAGATGCTTCCGGTGATCGATAATTTCGAACGCGGACTGGCAACTCTTTCCGATGAGGAAAAAGAACAGCCATTTGCACAGGGTATGGATAAGATCTACAAACAGTTTGTAGCAAGCCTGGAAGAGCTCGGAGTAAAAGCCATCGAGGCAGAAGGAAATGAGTTCGATCCGAATTTCCATAATGCAGTGATGCATGTGGAAGATGAACAGTACGGCGAAAATGTCGTAGCGGAAGAACTTCAGAAAGGCTATATGTACCGTGACAGTGTGGTTCGCCACAGCATGGTAAAAGTAGCAAACTAAATTAAAAAGTTGACAAAATTCAGTATAAAAGCAGAATAAAACAGGAGGAATTTATCATGGGTAAAATTATTGGTATTGACTTAGGAACAACAAACAGCTGTGTAGCAGTTATGGAAGGTGGAAAACCTACCGTTATCGCAAATCAGGAAGGTGCAAGAACAA
>OLRP01001800.1_pt1 | contig 16023 bp, 12 predicted proteins | sample 1672401 | NCBI WGS metagenome assembly OLRP01 (sample SAMEA3136682, study PRJEB25190) | human gut metagenome | reverse complement strand
AGAGCGACTCGATCGAGCAGATCACCCACTCGATCTGCACGCTCGAATTCGACGTACACCGTCCGCTCTACGACTGGTTCATCCAAGCGCTGGAGATCTTCCCTTCGCATCAGTACGAATTCGCACGTCTGAACCTCACCTATACGATGATGTCGAAGCGCAAACTGCTCAAATTGGTGCAGGAAGGCGCCGTGATGGGCTGGGACGACCCCCGCATGCCGACCATCTGCGCCCTGCGCCGCAAGGGTTACACCCCGGCTTCGGTGCGCAACTTCGCTGAAATGGTGGGCGTCGCCAAACGCGACAACGTCATCGACCTCGGCAAGCTGGAATACTGCGTCCGCGAAGACCTGAACAAGGTCGCCCAGCGTCGCATGGCCGTACTCAACCCGCTGAAAGTGGTCATCACCAACTACGACGAGAACAAGACGGAACTCTTCACGGCGATCAACAATCCTGAGGACGAAGCGGCCGGAACACGTCAGGTTCCCTTCTCGAAGGTGATCTACATCGAACGCGACGATTTCATGGAGGAGCCTCCCAAGAAGTTCTTCCGCCTTTCGCCGGGCGGCGAAGTGCGTCTGCGCTACTCGTACCTCATCAAATGCGAGGAGGTGGTCAAGGATGCCGAAGGCAACGTCACCGAACTGCGCTGCACCTACGACCCGATGTCGGGCCAAGGCTCGTCGAGCGACGGCCGCCGCGTAAAAGGCGTCATCCATTGGGTGGCGGCCAAAGACGCCGTCGAAGCCGAAATCCGTCTGTTCAACCCGCTCTTCACCAAGGAGAATCCCGACGACGTCGAGGAGGGACAGACTTGGGAGGACAATCTCAACCCCGAATCGATGGTCCGAATCAAAGGCTATCTCGAACCGTCGCTGCGCGACGTTCCGGTCGGTCAGGCCGTTCAGTTCGAGCGCGTGGGCTACTTCTGCCCCGACACCGACTCGACGCCCGAACACCTCGTGTTCAACCGCACGGTGACGCTCAAGGATTCATGGGCGAAGATCAACAAGTAAAGGCGATCGACTGAAAATCGAGTTGCGATACCGAACGGGGACACACTCCCCGCGAAAAGCGGCCCGCTGAGCGGGCCGCTTTTTCGTACGACGGACCAACCACGCCTGTCAGGCGGTCGGTTCATGCATCCGGACCGGTTTCCAGTCCGGACCGACTTCTATTTCAGCGGAATATAAATCTCCGTTTTCAGCTTTTCCGCCGGCACCCGGTCGGGATTATTGCGGTAGCGTTCGAAACCGGGGCTGTCACGCAGTTCGCAGCCGCTTCGGGGCAGCCACTCCCGAAAGATTTTGTGATAGGCGCCGCCCAATCCGGCATAAGGACCCGTATGGACGAACATCGCATAGCGGCCTCCGGCGATCGTCTTGACGCCCACGGGGCCGACGGCCACCGGACCTTTGGGAATCGTCAGGCATACGTCGCACCGCAGGTCGCCGGATTTCGAAATGTCGGGATCGTTGTGGTAAACGACGATGGACTCGATCCCCGCCGAGAAGAGTTTCTGCTCTTTGACGTATTGCCAGAGACGGGCGAAACAGTCGCCGTAATCGACTTCGCCGTAATCCCCCTGAGCGCGGAGATAGGCCACGGTCTTTTCGAGAATTTCCAGCATTTTGGGTTTCGACAACCGGATTCCGGCGTCGGAATGCATGCATTTTGTCATGGACGGAAGGTTTTTAGCGGTTCGATACTCTTTTGGCGAGATGCCGAAAAACCGTCCGAAAGCCTTGGTCAGCGACGACGGGGCGTCGTACCCCACGCGGTAGGCGATCTCTGCGACCGTAAGATCGGAGTAAAGCAGCAGGCGTGCCGCCGTCTCGATGCGCGTGCGGGCGATGAACTCCCCCGGCGGCTCGCCCAGAAAGGCCGAAACGATGCGGTGGAAATGGCAGGGCGAAAACGACGACACCTCGGCCAGCGTACGCAGGTCGAGCGTTTCGTCCAGATGGGTCCGGATGTATTCGACGACGGTGTTGATCCGCCGCTGATAATCGGCTGTCGTGGCTGGTTTGTTCTTCATCTCGGCGACAAAGGTATTCTCCGCCGGGGAAACGGACTTTTCCGATTTTGCGAATTTGCCTTACATCATCCGCCCGAAAGTCCTCCTGCCTAAAAGATAACGCAGCACCACCGAACCCCGGTAAATCTTCTCTTCCGCAGACCCTTTGCGGTTCTGCCGGATGGTCTTCCGCTTGCGGGACAGATCGCGGTGCCACCGCAGGAAGTCGCGGTAAGCGCGGAACACCGCCCGGAAATTGTCGCTCCGCCCCTGCACCAGATAGGACAAGGCCGCCAGCAAGTCGAGCGCAGGACGCACGACGGCAACCGTGACCCGCTGCACGGACGAAGAGCACTTGTAGAGCATCGCCAGATTATTGCGGTGGTTGTAGAAGACTTTGGTCGGCGAATCGGCCGTGAGCGTACCGCCGCCGAGGTGGTAGACCCTGCTCTGCGGCACGACCCGCACCCGGTAACCGGCCAGCTGCATGCGCCAGCAGAGGTCGATCTCCTCCATGTGGGCGAAAAAGTCGGCGTCGAAGCCGCCCAGCGCATGGAACACATCGGCCCGGCAGCAGAATGCGGCGCCGCTGACCCAGAAAACGTCGCGGGCGTCGTCGTACTGGCCCTCGTCGGCCTCGACCTGTTTCAGGATGCGGCCCCGGCAGAACGGATAGCCGAGAAAGTCGATAAATCCGCCCGAAGCGCCTGCATATTCGAATTTCGTGCGGTCGGTCCATGAGATCAGTTTCGGAGAGACGACGGCTACGTCGGGTTCGCGTTCCAGCACGTCGAGGATCGGAGCGAGCCACCCTTCGGGCGTCTCTATGTCGGAATTGAGCAACAGGTAATAGTCCGCCCGGACCTGCTCCAAAGCCCGGTTATACCCTCCGGCAAACCCGTAATTGGCATCGAGACGCAACACCCCGACGGAGGGGAATTCCGTCGCCAGCACCCTCAGCGAATCGTCCGTCGAGCCGTTGTCGGCGACCACGACCTCCACGCCGGCAGGGGCCGCAGCGACGACACTGGGCAGGAAACGGCGCAGGTGTTCCGCGCCGTTCCAGTTGAGTATGACTATCTTAGCGACCGACATTTGTACGTTTGTGTTTCCAGCGGCGGTGCGACCACATCCAGAGTTCCGGGTGTTCGCTGATCATCGCTTCCAGCTTCCTAACGTAACGCTCCGTAATTTCGTATTCGGCGACCTGCTCTTCACCGTCGTAAATCGGCTCGAACGACATCTGGTAGCGGCCCCGCCGCAGACGGTCCATCCTGACGAAATAGACCGGCAGTTTGCAGCGCAGCGCCAGCTTCTCCCCACCGTCGAAAAAAATCGTATCCTGATTGAGGAAGCGGAACCAGTGGCTGTCGGGACGGCGCGGCGGATTCTGGTCGGCGATAAGCCCCATGACGAGGTTTTTGCCGTCCACGCCGCATTCCCGGTTGCGCAGGTAGAAGCGCAGCGAATCCTTCATGGCCACGGTCATCGAATTTTCATAGTTGCGCAAACGCTGGTAAAGCCGCTCCATGACCTTGCTGCGCAGGGGATGATACACCGCCACCAACATCTGCGAGCGTTCGTAAAGCCCCCAGTAGGAACAATACTCCCAACAGCCGAAATGGGCCGTCATAGCGATCCAGTCGCGGCCGTGCACGGCCTTGTAATGTTCGTCGAATCCCTTCACCGTCAGCACCGTGCGGGCCTTTTCTTCGCCCATATGGGCCATATTGACCGTATCGACGAATATCTCGGCCAGCGTCCGGTAGAAATTGCGGCGGATGACGGCCAGCTCCCCGACGCTCTTTTCCGGGAACGAATTGCGCAGGTTTTCGTTCACGACCTTCATGCGGTAACGCAGGCAGTAGTAGAGTATGAAAAAGAGCAGGTTCTCGACGACGTAATATTTGAACCAGTACGGCAGCACGGCAAAGAAACGGGCACCGAGCCACAAAGACTCCAGCCATACCTTCTGCGCAAAATTCAGCTCAGCTCGTTTCATCCGGCAAGGCGTTAGGGTTCGACAAAAAGTTTCACGTTATCCACCTTGGTGCGTATCCTCAGCCAGCTGGCCAGCGTCTTCCGGTCGATTGAATCGGCGGGCGCCTTGGGCGTAACGACGCAAACGAGGGTCGTATCGAGCGGCGTACCCGCGACATCGAACGTAATGCCCTTCATCAGCGATATGGCCTTGATATTCTCCATCATGACGCCCACTTCGCGCGAAATGTCGTCCACTTCGACGTTCGTAACCCGGTAGCGTTTCAGCTGAGCCGTCATTTCGCCGATGCGCCGGTTCTTCTCCTCCAGCAGTTCGAGGTAGCTCTGCTGCAGCGACGCCACGTTTATCTCGTCCGTCTTGTTGGCCTGACGCACCACCAGTTCGGCCTTCTCCAGTCCGAAGTTGCGCATCTGCGCACGGGCATTCTCGATAATTTCATCGCCGATGGGTTCTCCCACGAGCAGCAGTTCGATTTGCGAGGGGTCTTTGCCGTGCGCATAATGCTTGTTACACTCGATCACGCGCGTATGCGGAAACTTGAAGACCTGCGCGACGTATTTGTCGGCCACGGCTTCGAACAGCGAGACGCGGACCATATGGAAACCGATGACGACGCTCGGAATGAAAGTCACGAGCGTAATAACCATCATCAGCCGCTTGACATTGCGTTCGCGCACCTTGTCGATAAAGGCGTTCTTCTCGTACTTCAGGAAACGGACCATGAGGTAAGTCGCCAGCGCGATGAAGACCGAGTTGATGAAAAAGAGGTAAAAGGCCCCGACGAAGAATTTTATCTGCCCCGTCGCCAGACCGAAGCCCGCCGTGCAGAGGGGCGGTATCAGCGCCGTGGCGATCGCCACGCCGGGGATAACGGTCGAGGTGCGGTCCTGCCGCGTCTGCGCCACGATACCGGCCAGACCGCCGAACAGGGCGATCAGCACGTCGTAGGTCGTCGGCACCGTGCGGGCCAGCAGCTCGCTGCTGTTCGACGAGAGGGGCGACACGAGGAAATAAACCGTCGAGGTGATAATCGCCACGATGAACATCAGCGCATAGTTGCGCAGCGCCTTTTTGAGCAGCTCGAAATCGTTGATGCCCAGCGAAAGGCCGATGCCCATAATAGGACCCATGATCGGCGAAATGAGCATGGCGCCGATAATTACGGCCGCCGAATTGACGTTCAGGCCGAGCGACGCGATCATCGTCGCAAAAATCAGCACCCAAAGGTTCACCCCGCGGAACACCACGCCCTTGCTGATGGCCGCCACGACCTCGTCGCGCTGCGCCTTGTCTTCGTCGAGGCTGAAGCGCCCCCGCAGGAATTCACGCATCTCCCCCACCCAGAGCGAGAAAGAGCGTTTTACATTATGCGTATCGTTCGTATTTTCCATTTCAATATGCACTATCTTTCATTTATTCCTCTTCGTCCGCCGCCGTCTCCCGCTTCGGTTTGGGTTTTCCGGCCAGCACGATCACGAACTCCCCCTTGGGGTCCGTCGTGCGGAAGTGTTCCAGCACCTCGGCGACCGTACCGCGAACGGTCTGTTCGAATTTCTTGGTCAGCTCGCGCGACACCGAAACCCTGCGTTCCGGCCCGAACACCTCGGCAAATTGTTCGAGACACTTCACCACGCGGTAGGGAGACTCGTAGAATATCATCGTGCGCTCCTCCGCGGCAAGCGACTGCAACTGTTTGGCCCGGCCCTTCTTCTGGGGCAGGAAACCCTCGAAACAGAACCGGTCGCACGGAAATCCGCTCTGCACCAGCGCCGGAATCAGCGCCGTGGCGCCGGGCAGGGTCTCGACCTCGATCCCCGCTTCGACGCAGGTCCGCACCAGCAGAAAACCGGGATCGGAGATGCCGGGCGTGCCCGCATCCGACACCAGCGCCGCATTGCGTCCGGCCGCGATCGACTCGGCGACCATCTTCACCGTGGCGTGTTCGTTGAACTTATGATGGGAATAGAGTTTCTTCTCGATGCCGAGATGTTTCAGCAGGAACGAAGTCGTCCGCGTATCCTCGGCGAGTATGAAATCCACGTCGCGCAGGACATTGACCGCACGCAGCGTAATGTCGTCGAGATTGCCGATCGGGGTGGGAACGATATAAAGCTTTGCCATGCAGCTATGCGAATTTACGTTCCAGCAGTTCCATCAGGAATTTGGCCCCGTCGGAATTGGCGTTCCACGCATAATTCTCGGCGATATAAATCATGCACTCGTCGAAATCGTCGAAACCGTTGAGCGTTCCGATCGCCGCCTCGTAAGCCACTGCATCGCCGCCGAACAAGTCGCGGATCATCAGGAACTTGTCATTGATGCCGATGGCGCGGCGCAGGTCGGTAACGTGTTCGCTGCGACGCAGTTCGGACGCCACGTCGCGCGGCGGCGCGATCGTGTCGGCCAGTGTCTGCACATTGTGGTTGATCACCTCGCCCAATACGGCGCCGGAGGTGTTTTTCGCTTCGAGCGTGATCTCTTCGAAATCAGGCTCGTCGTCATCCCCGGCATTGTCGGGCGCAGTCGTTTCGGCCGCTTTCGGCTGCGGAGCGGCAACCGGAACGGCAACCGAAGTCCGCGATGCCAAAGCGTCCGGTCCGGGTGCAAAGGTTGTCGCGGAGCCGAGAGAGGTTGTCGCAGAGCCGACGGAAGTTGTCGCGGATGCTGCGGGTTCCGTCACGGGCGCCGTAAATGGAGTTGCAGAAAGGGCGGACCCGGCAGTTGCGTCGGCGGAAACGGAGACTCCGGCGGCGGCAGTTCCGGCCGATACAGAATCGGACGCTGCGGAACCGGATGACGCGGAACCGGCCACCGCCGGTTGTGCGAACGACGCTTCGGCCGCAGGTTTCCCTCCCGCAACAGGTTTTGCGGTAGGCTCAGGGGCCGGAACGGGCGCAGGCTTCGGGGCAGGCGCAGGCTTCGGGGCAGGCGCCGCAGGCTCCGTATTATATAGCGACATGATGACGCGCTGTTTATGGCGGTGACGGACAGTCTCCTCTTCCAGTTCGAACAGTGTCGGAGCTATGGGTTGAGTTCCCGGCGCGGAATGCGCTTCGGCTTTGGCAGGAGCTTCCTGCGCCGGAGTCTGTTCCGCATCGACGGACGGCGCAGGTGAGACGGCTGATGCGGCGGCAGGCTCTGCAACCGCCTCGGAATGTGCCCCGACGACGGACTCGGCAGCGGATTCTGAGACGGACTCCGCAACGGATTCGGAAAGCGACTCTGCGAAAGATTCGGTCGCGGATTCGACGACGGGTTCAGCAATGAATTCGGGCTTTTCGGACGCTTCCTCCGGTTCTCGGACAGTTTCCGCCAGCGGCACTGACTGCTCGGCGGCAGGTTCCGCGGCATTTACGGCAACGGCTTCGGACGGAGTCGTCTCCTCAATGGAAAACTCGGATTCAGGCTCAGAAGCGACCGGTCCGGATTCGGTCACGGGTTCAGCGGCAGAGATTTCCGGTTCTGAAATCGGGTTCGTCCCGCCGTCGGAATCGGACTGCGCAACAAATGCTTCGGCAGAATCGGCAACAACTTCAGGTTTGCACTTCTTAAAATTTCCCGGATTGCAGGCTTCATCTTATCAACTGTCACCTTGGAAAAAGAATTGATAATGTAATCAATCTGAATCCGGTATTCCAGCGTTCCTTCACAGACACGGGTGATAAATGCCCGGTCCTGTTTGGGAAGGAACTGATATTTGGAAAGGGCATTCCGAATTGCCACGTGGCTATGCTCGCCCTCTTCGATTTCAAGTAAAATTTCCAGGATCATCTCCCTGGAATTGATTCCGTTAATCATCCCGTCTTCTACCTCCGGAAAGTATGAGCAGTCTCAGAAGCTGTAAAATGGAAGAAGCAAGAGCTGCTACATAAGTAAGGGCTGCCGCTGTAAGAACCTTCTTCGCACCTTTGTTTTCCTCACGGCTTAAAATTCCTGTGCTTTCCAGCATTTTTAAAGCTCTTGAGGAAGCATTGAATTCTACCGGAAGTGTTACAAGCTGAAACAGTACCGCCAGTGAAAACAGCACAATTCCTACAGTTGTAAGTGCCGGTATGGAAAGGATCAGTCCCAGAAGAAAAATCGGCCAGGAAAGGGAAGATCCGATATTTGCCACCGGAACAATAGCTGAACGGATATTCAGCGGTGCATAATTTATATTGTGCTGAATGGCATGACCACACTCATGGGCAGCGACACATACAGCTGCCACAGAAGTTCTTCCATATACGTCCTGTGAAAGTGCCAGCCTCTTTGTTCTCGGATCATAATGATCTGTAAGGCTTCCGGAAATTGGAACAATCGTTACGTCGTAAATTCCGGCTGCATTTAAAATCCTCTGGGCAGTCTGAGCTCCTGTAAGACCTGAATGGCTGCGCACCTGCTGATAACGTGCAAAAGTGCTTTTCATCTTTCCAGATGCAGCCAGTGCCAGCACCATTCCAATGATCAGCAATACATAAGTAGGATCAACATAAAATCCATAAGGATATCCATATCCGTACATAAGATCACTCCTTTTTATCTGTGAATCTGCTTCCGGTTTCTATATGACATCCTCGAAGGAATGCATCCGCATCCATTCTCTTTTTTCCTTCTAACTGTACCTGTGAAAGTACCAGAACATCCTCACCGCAAGCCACGTAAATTCCTTTTTTGTCCGTTTTTACTACTGTTCCAGGTTCTGGCTTTTCTGTGCCAGCTTCTTCACTTTTTACTACAAAGCTTTCCCATACCTTCAAAGTTTTTCCATTCCAGAAGGTAAATGCGCTTGGCCACGGGTTTAAACCTCGCACCAGTCTTTCCAGTTCCGCGGCTGATTTCCCAAAATTGATCAATCCCATCTGTTTGGTGATCATACCGGCATATGGAGTAGGGCTTTCCTCCGGCTGTTTCTCGTAAACAGCTGTGCCATCAAAAATGTGAGGCAATGTCTCAACAAGAAGCTTCGCTCCTGCTTCTGCAAGCTTATCAAACAGAGTTCCGCCCGTCTCATCTTTTGCAATCGGCACTACGATCCTTGAGATCATATCTCCTGTATCAAGACCTGTTCCCATTCTCATGATCGTAACACCTGACTCCTTTTCCCCATCAATAACTGCCTGCTGAATAGGAGCTGCACCGCGGTATTTCGGAAGCAGGGATGCATGGATGTTAATACATCCGTATTTCGGAAGCTCCAGAATGCTTTTGGGAATGATCTGTCCAAAGGCAGCTACCACAATAATATCGGGATCCAGTTTCTCAAGAACCTGTAAAAATTCCGGATCGCGTACCTTCACAGGCTGGTAAACCGGGAACCCATGTTTCAATGCCTCTTCCTTTACAGGAGTGGGAAGCATGCTCTTTCCCCTTCCCTTCGGCTTATCCGGCTGGGTCACAACACCTGTCACCTCATAGCCAGCTTCAGCCAGTGCATGAAGGGGATTAACTGCAAAATCCGGCGTTCCCATATAAACAATTTTCATTTATTCCTCTTCCTCCTCATTGTCATAACTTACATGATGTAATTCACCTTCAACCAGACGTGTGTACATTTTTCCGTCAAGATGATCCAGCTCATGACAAAATGCACGGGCAAGGAGTCCTTCTCCTTCATATATCTGCTCATTCATATCCATATCAAGAGCTTTTACCTTCACATAATTGGGACGGGTAACCTGACCGGACATTCCCGGAACACTTAAACATCCCTCCTCGCCTGTCTGCTCACCGGATGTCATAAGAATTTCCGGATTGATAAGAATAATTGGACCATCTCCAATATCGATCACTACGATTCTCTTTAATATACCCACCTGGGGAGCTGCAAGGCCAACACCGCATGCGTCATACATGGTTTCCAGCATGTCTCCTACCAGATCCTTTGTACGTTTGTCGATTTTCTCTACTGGTCTGCAGATTTTTTCAAAAACGGAATCTCCCTCTGTTCTGATTGTTCTAAGTGCCATCTCTGTGTTATCTCCTTTATCTTTGAATTTGGAAATACCCGTTGTTTCAAAGCCCTGCACCTTAACGCAGCCCTTTATTTCCGGTATTTCGCCTTATGAAAAATCAAATTGTATATTAACTTTTCTGAAGCCGGAATTGATTTCTATATATTCCTCCAGCCTGTCCTTTATTCGGACAAGCAGATCATAATTCTCATGTTTCAGATAAAGTACTCTTCTGTATACATCCTTTACTTTCCCTACAGACGCAGGGGCGGGACCGATCACATGAAGATCTTTTCCCGCATATATTTTTCCTGTAAACAGACCAAGATAGTGCATGGCTGTCTCAAGAAGCTTCTCATCCTCCGAAGAACCAAGCACTGCCATCATATGGGCAGCCGGGGGATAATCCATAAGAAGACGGTATCCCATCTCTTCCTGGTAAAATTCTTCGTAATCCTGCTTTGCAGCTGTCTGTATGCTGTAATGATCCGGACTATAAGTCTGGATCAAGGCATGACCTTCTTTCCTTCCTCTTCCTGCTCGTCCCACCGCCTGAGTAAGAAGCTGAAAAGTGCGCTCACCACTGCGATAATCATCAGCATTCAGGGATAAATCTGCAGCAAGGATCCCCACAAGAGTAACATCCGGGAAATCATGTCCCTTGACGATCATCTGGGTTCCAATCAAAATATCGGCCTCATGCCTGGAAAAAGCAGACAGAATTTTTTCATAGCTTCCCTTAGCTCTTGTAGTGTCGTAATCCATTCGAAGAACTCTTGCCTCTGGAAATTCTTTTTCTACCACCTGCTGGATCTGCTGGGTTCCCGCTTTAAAACCGCCTATATATGGGGAAGAACAGACTGGACATTTGTCCGGTTTCACAGTTTCATAACCACAATAATGACAGATCAGCTTTCTGCCATTATGCTCACTTAAGGAAACGTCACAGTGAGGACATTTCATTACATGACCGCAGGAACGGCATGAAACAAACCCTGCGTAGCCACGGCGGTTGAGAAACAACATGGCCTGCTCCCCTTTTTTCAGGCACTGGCTCAGGTCTTCTCTCAGTTCCAGACTGAGGGCAAGGCGGTTTCCTTTTTTTAGTTGTTCCCTCATGTCAATAATTGATACCCTGGGAAGAGGTCTTTCTTCAAATCTGGCTTCCAGCTTTACAAGGACATATTCTCCTTCTTTCGCCCTGTAATACGCTTCCATAGATGGAGTTGCAGAACCAAGAATTACTCTTGCGCCTTCCAGCTTTGCTCTGTGGATAGCCGTTTCCCGGGCGTGATACCTTGGACTGTTTTCACTTTTATAAGAAGATTCATGCTCCTCATCAATAATGATCAGCCTCAGCCTTCCAAAAGGAGTAAAAAGTGCTGAACGGGGTCCCACCATAACCTGCAGTTCTCCCTGTTTGGCTCTTTTAAACTGGTCATAACGCTCTCCCAGGGAAAGTCTGGAGTTAATTACCGACACCTTATCACCAAAACGACCATAAAATCGCCGTACAGTCTGATAAGTCAGCGCAATTTCCGGAATCAGCACGATTGCCTGACCGCCTTCCTTTATCACCTTATCGATCAGCTCCATATATACTTCCGTTTTTCCACTGCCGGTAACTCCGTGAAGAAGAACCGGTCTCGGATCCGGGTGTTCCCATTCTGATAAGATCTGATTCACAGCCATTTGCTGGGATATACTTAATACTGCTGGTGCCACATGCGGAATATTCTCTGCATCTGCAACTGCATTTCTATACACTTCATCTGACTCCACAGAAGCAATCCCCTGTTCTTCAAAATATCTCAGGACAGAAGCCGTAGTGCCAAGCTCCTTTGAAGCCCAGGCAGTCTCAATTTTCCCATTTTCATTCTGCAAGAGTGCTTCCAGAAGGCGGATACGTGCTTTAAATCTGGTCATGCTAAGCTCTTCCAGAAGCTTTTCCCCATCTTCTCTGGAAATCAGAAGGGTTATCCACCTTTTTTCCTGGGCTTTCATCTTTTTCTGAATAGGAAGAACTGTTTTCAGAGCCTGGATCATGGTAGAGCCGTAATTTTCTTTCATCCACCCTGCCAGCGCGATCAGCCTGGATTCTGTGGTTTCCTGATCATTTTCAATACCGGCAACAGATTTGAGCTGGATTCCCTTTACTTTAGGCTCACCAGAAATCCCCACTACATATCCCTTGCGCACATGATTTCCTCTTCCAAATGGAATGGAAACCACCATTCCCACCTGTATCTCTTCCTTCAGTTTCTCCGGAACCAGATATTGAAAGCTTTTATCCAGCTTCTCATGGGAAATGTCTACAATAATATCTGCATATGTCATGTTTTACTTTCCAGCAAGAATATCAGCGATCAACACACGCTCATCCATAGGATATTTTTTGCCTTTGATTTCCTGGTAATCTTCATGACCTTTACCAGCCAGCACCACAATATCCCCTGGTTCTCCGTGATGGATGGCATAAGCGATTGCTTCCTTGCGGTCTGGAATCTCCACATATTTACCTTCTGTCTTCGCCATGCCAACCTTGATGTCATCAATAATAGCCTGAGGCTCCTCATCTCGCGGATTATCAGAAGTAATGATGGTCAGATCTGCCAGACGACCGGAAACTTCTCCCATCTCATAACGGCGAAGCCTGGAGCGGTTTCCGCCACAACCAAACAGGCAGACCAGTCTGTGTGGATGATACTCACGCAATGTAGTAAGAAGACTTTCCAAAGCCATTGCATTATGTGCATAATCAATCATCAGAGTAAATTCATCAGATACTTTCACCATCTCAATACGGCCTTTTACTTTTGCTACCTTCAGAGCCTTCAGGATATTTTCCTGGGAAACCTTAAAATGACGGCAGATTGCAATAGCGGTAAGAGAGTTGTAAATACTGAATTTACCTGGGATGTCGATTTCAACAGGGAAATCCATAAGCCCCTTCAGCTGATAGGAAATTCCAAGATAACCTTTTCCGCCAATCAGTCTGGCATCCTCAGCGCGAAGGTCTGCTTCTTTTGAAAAGCCATAGGTTTCCAGAGTACAGGTATGTCCCTCTACAATTCTGTCAAAATGCTCATCATCACGGTTTACAATTCCTACGCGGCACTGCTTGAGAAGCATAGCTTTACAAGACAGATAATGGTCAAAGTCCTTGTGCTCGTTTGGACCAATATGATCTGGTTCAATATTTGTAAAAATTCCAAAATCAAACACAAATCCCTGAGTACGATGCAGCATCAGCCCCTGTGAGGAAACTTCCATAACCACACAATCACAGCCAGCTTCCACCATTTCGTGAAAATACTCCTGAACTACATAGGATTCTGGTGTGGTATTAGAAGCAGGTATTATCTTATTTCCGATAATTGCCTCAATAGTACCGATCAGACCAACCTTGTATCCAGCATTTTCCAGAATGGATTTTACCATATAGGTAGTGGTAGTTTTTCCCTTAGTTCCGGTAATTCCGATTGTTTTCAGCTTCTCTGCCGGATGTCCGAACCAGGCCGCTGAAATAAATGCCATAGCATATCTGGTGTCTGTCACCTGGATAACCGTAACATCTGACGGTGCAGAAACCTCCTCTTCTACTACCAGAACTTTAGCCCCTTTTGCTGTCACATCCGGGATAAATTTATGTCCATCTACAACAGCACCTCTGATACAGATAAACAGAGAGCCGTCTGTTACCTTTCTGGAATCATAAACAACACCAGTGACTTCCTGCTCTGTGCTCCCCTGCACGCAGGTGTATTCTAACTTCTCTAATAAGGATGATAATTTCATAATATATGCCTCCCTATATTGACGTTGCTTTAAAATCACGCCAGAGCTTGTTTGAAAAAGACTTTCTGCAAGATTTGTGTCACAATTTGCGGGAATGATTTTTCAAACACGCTCTAATCTAATGACATCATACAGCAACGCATACTCTTTTATAGAATATCACACACAGAATTTGTTTTCAATCTTTCCTGTTAAAAAACAGTAACCGTTCACCTCACATTATAGTTTCCATTCACGGGTCATCTGTGAGCATTGTCTCCAAACATTCTTCTGGCGGCTACAGCGGAAAAAAGAAACGAAAGCAGAATCAGTACCTGAAACAGCTCTTTGTGGGAAGTATCCCCTGTTTTTGGAGAGGTGGACGCAGCCATTGTGCTGCCATCATTATTCCCACTGCCTATGCCAGTTCCATCTCCATTTCCACCCCCATTTCCGTTTCCGCTTCCATTTCCATTTCCATCCTTCTCCTTATCTTCCACACGGATGGTTGCCTGATCCCGCACTGCGCTTTCCTCACCAGTCTCGTCAGTAACTACAATAATCTGATTCATCAGATTCTGGTCTTTCAGATCTTTTGGAAGTACAACTTTTGCCTTTAAATTCACACAGCCACCAGGTGCGATTTCCTGGATTTTCGCCTGAGTCCTGCTTTTATTCAGGGTTATACCTCTCTGTTCCTGAAAAGTAGCTGTTACTCCGGCAAGCCCGAAACGTTCTGTAGTAACTACGGAATGCAGAGTCACCTCCCCGGTATTGTGAATACTGATCTGATAAGTCACAGTCTCCCCAGGGCTGGCGTTGTCGCAGTCAGCTGTTTTCTTTACCGTAAAAGAGGCTTTTCCCTGCTGTAATGTTAACTGTTTTTCTGCTGCTTTCTCCAACGAAACCGGATTTTCTGTTTTTGCAAAAAGCTCCAGCTCCAGATTACTTTTCTGATCCATGTCCGGATCTATATAAAAAGACAGGATTCGTGTTTCCCCTGCGGAAAGGCTTTCCAGCACTGCACCACTTTCCGAAACTTCAAGGCCAGGCTCCTTTTCCCACACAGGTACCAGTTCCTGTTCTTTTACTTTGGCCTGAAGGGAAATTTTATAAAAAGGTACCTGACCATTATTTGTCAGATTCACTGCCATATGAATGCGTTTTCCAGTATAAAGCGCCTTTTCCTTGGCTTCCATCTCCACTGAAAAATCCATGTGTGCAGCTGGTATCTCCAAACTCTTAGATAAGGCTTTACACAAAATGTTTTTTTCATTTTCCACTTTTTTTACAATGTAAACTCCGCCTCCATTTTCTTCTCCGCTTATAGCACCATTTGCATGCAAAATATCCTGACAGGTAGGAACTGTATGTTTTTCTGCTGGAAAACGATATTCATCCCGCAAGGTAACCGGAATTTTCAGCTGTTTGCCCTGTTCTCCCGAATTTATTTTCCAGCGGAATCCGGTTATACTGCTGGATCTTCCGTCAGCAGTCTCGATAGGAAGCTCCTCTTTCAGGCAGCCTTCAGGTGCCATAAACGAAGCATCTGGCTGAAAATATTCAGAAAGCCAGACTACCAGTTCGTAAGATGTTGGATGAGATATTGTTTCATCCGAAAAATCATATTGATCATTTTCCAGGCTCCCGTCCTGATTTCCACTGCTGAATAAATTTTCATCGCCACTTTCATATTCCTGGTTTTCATTTTCCCACGTAAGTGACGCCAGCCCATCTGCCTTTACAGAAATCACCGCCTGAAATTTCTGTAAATCTGTCCATGCCGCATCTTGGACAACAGATAACCCGCCTTCCATTTCTGCTCCATATGCCACTGCCGGCTGCGCCGTGCATCCAACCAGCATCCCAGCTTCTACAAGCAGACTTACTCCCACTGCCAGTATCTTTTTCCATATTCTGTTTTTCATTATAACTTCTCCTTTTCTACCCCTATTTTTCACTAATCTCTGTTATTAAACTACTATTTTACAAAACGGACTTGCCGCCTACTGGCGACATCACCATATAAATGAGTCACTGACAGCACATGGGAATCACACCTTTCTCACTTAAACAGATCCTATTCACAGCATTCCGAAGCAAATTTGCCTTGCCATTGTATGCATCCATTTTCAAAAAAGCGTATAAAACGCCCAGGTTAACAGGTTTCCTTCAAAAAACGGGTTATCTTGCGCCGAACCGGCGCGGTAGAAATTCTTTTCTGCAGAATGCAGAAACAAGATAGGTTTACTTTACCACACTTGGTCTTTAAATGCAATAAAGGGTCGGAT
>OLRP01001791.1_pt1 | contig 16094 bp, 10 predicted proteins | sample 1672401 | NCBI WGS metagenome assembly OLRP01 (sample SAMEA3136682, study PRJEB25190) | human gut metagenome | reverse complement strand
TAGAAATAAGTTTGTTTATTTTCATTAAATATAAAATTTGTAAAAAGATTAAGGAGCTGTTGGCTCCGGAATGGAGATTAAAATGGCTGTAAAGTACGTTTTTGTAACTGGCGGTGTTGTTTCCGGTTTAGGAAAAGGAATTACTGCCGCTTCTTTAGGTCGATTGTTGAAAATGCGTGGCTACAAAGTAACCATGCAGAAATTTGACCCGTATATCAATATTGACCCGGGTACGATGAATCCAATTCAGCATGGTGAAGTATTCGTCACCGATGACGGTGCGGAAACCGATTTGGACTTGGGACATTATGAGCGTTTCATTGACGAAAGTCTCACCAAACAGAGTAATGTCACAACCGGTAAAGTTTACTGGTCGGTTCTTTCCAAAGAGCGCCGTGGTGATTACGGTGGTGGAACCGTACAGGTAATCCCTCATATTACAAATGAAATCAAAAGCCGCTTCTATCGCGCAAAATCCCCGGATGAAAACAGGATTGCCATTATCGAAGTCGGCGGAACGGTAGGAGATATTGAAAGCCAGCCATTTCTGGAATCCATCAGACAGTTTCAGCATGATGTGGGACATGAAAATGCAATCCTTATCCATGTAACCTTGATTCCATACCTGAAAGCTTCAGGAGAAATGAAAACAAAACCAACCCAGGCCAGTGTCAAGGAGCTTCAGGCAATGGGAATCCAGCCGGATGTTCTGGTATGCAGAAGTGAATATCCGCTGACCGACGATCTGAGAGCCAAAATTGCCCTGTTCTGTAACGTGCCGGTAAGCCATGTACTTCAGAATCTGGATGTAGAGTATCTGTATGAAGCCCCACTTGCGATGGAACGTGAAAAACTGGCAGATGTGGTCATGCAGTCATTGGGACTTGAAAAAAGAAAACCAGATCTTACGGACTGGGAGGCTATGGTAGAAAATCTCCGCCATCCGGATAAAACTGTAAACATTGCTATGGTAGGAAAATATACCCAGCTTCATGATGCATACCTCAGTGTGGTGGAAGCTCTGAAACATGGCGGAATCGCATGCAAGGCGAAAGTAGAGATTACCTGGATTGATTCCGAAGAGTTAAACGAGAAGAACCTGGATCAGAGGCTTTACCAGGTAGATGGAATCCTGGTTCCAGGTGGTTTCGGCGGAAGAGGAACAGAAGGAATGATCCTGGCTGCCCAGTATGCCCGCGTGCATAAGATCCCATACCTTGGAATCTGTCTTGGAATGCAGATGGCAATCGTAGAATTTGCCCGTCATGTACTTGGTTATGAAGATGCAAACAGCATTGAACTTGCACCAGAAACTACCAATCCGGTAATTGCCCTTATGCCAGACCAGGAAGATGTGGAAGATCTTGGAGGAACCCTGCGCCTTGGAAGTTATCCATGTGTGCTTGCGGATGGTTCTTTATCCCTGGAACTTTTCGGACAGAAAGAAATTCAGGAACGTCACAGACATCGTTATGAAGTTAACAATGCATATCGCAAAGAACTGGCAGAAAAAGGCATGACCATAGCAGGAACTTCTCCTGATGGTCACATTGTGGAAATGATCGAGATTCCGGCAAACCCATTCTTTGTAGGAACCCAGGGACATCCGGAGTTCAAATCAAGACCGAACCATGCTCACCCGCTGTTCCGTGGATTTATCCAGGCAGCTGTAGATAAAGTAAACAAAGAGGAAACTCTTAATCAACAATAGAAAGGATGAGGAAAATGAAAGAAGTGATAAAGGAAAGGCAGGGACTTTACCGTCAGGAATTTGAACATGATAACTGCGGTATCGGTGCAGTTGTCAATATCAAAGGCAAAAAATCCCATGATACAGTTGCCAACGCATTGCGGATTGTAGAGAATCTGGATCATCGTGCCGGAAAAGATGCAGAAGGCAAAACAGGTGATGGCGTTGGTATCCTCCTTCAGATTTCCCATAAATTTTTTAAGAAAGCATGTAAAAAAGAGGGAATCGAAATCGGCCAGGAAAGAGAATATGGTATTGGCCAGTTCTTTTTCCCACAGCATGAGATCAAACGTGCCCAGGCAAAAAAAATGTTTGAGATCATTGTGGAAAAAGAGGGACTGGAGTTCCTTGGCTGGAGAGAAGTTCCGGTAGTTCCGGAGGTTCTTGGACATAAGGCAAGAGAGTGCATGCCATGCATTATGCAGGCATTTATCAAAAAGCCGGATGATCTGGAAAAAGGCATCGCATTTGACCGTAAACTGTATATTGCCCGCCGTGAGTTTGAACAGAGTAATGATAACACTTACGTATGTTCTATGAGCAGCCGTACGATTGTTTATAAAGGTATGTTCCTGGTTGGACAGCTTCGTACATTTTTCTCTGATCTTCAAAGCCCTGATTATGAATCTGCGATTGCATTGGTACATTCCCGTTTCAGTACCAACACAAATCCAAGCTGGGAGAGAGCACATCCAAACCGTCTGATCGTGCACAATGGTGAGATCAACACCATCCGGGGAAACGCAGATAAGATGCTGGCAAGAGAGGAAAATATGGAGTCCCCATACTTAGAAGGGGAAATGCAGAAAATCCTTCCGGTAGTCAACCGAAATGGTTCCGATTCTGCAATGCTCGATAATACGCTGGAATTCCTTACCATGAGTGGCATGGATCTTCCTCTTGCAGTGATGATCACTATTCCGGAGCCATGGGCAAATAACGATACCATTTCCCAGGAAAAACGTGACTTCTATCAGTATTATGCCACTATGATGGAGCCATGGGATGGACCTGCATCTATTCTTTTCTCAGATGGAGATGTGATGGGTGCAGTGCTTGACCGTAACGGTCTTCGTCCGTCCAGATATTACGTAACATCCGATGGCTGCATGATCCTTTCTTCTGAGGTTGGAGTATTGCCGGTACCGGAAGAGAAGATCATATTAAAAGAGCGTCTTCATCCTGGAAAAATGCTTCTGGTAGATACGGTTCAGGGCAAGATCATCGATGATAACGAATTAAAAGAGATGTATGCAAAGAAACAGCCATACGGCGAATGGCTGGACAGCAATCTGGTACATTTAAAAGATATTAAGATTCCAAACGAAAGAATGGAAGAATATACAGAGGAACAGCGTTCCCGTCTTCAGAAGGCTTTCGGATACACTTATGAGCAGTATCGTACTTCTATCCGAAACATGGCGTTAAACGGTGCTGAGAGCATTGGCGCAATGGGTGTGGATACACCGTTGGCAGTATTTTCCAAACAGAACAGACCGCTTTTTGACTACTTCAAACAGCTTTTTGCGCAGGTAACCAATCCGCCGATCGATGCGATCCGTGAGGAGATTGTCACCAGCACAAGCGTTTATGTTGGAAAAGACGGAAACCTTCTGGAGCAGATTCCGGAGAACTGCAAGGTATTAAAGATTAACAATCCGATCCTTACCAATACAGATATGCTGAAAATTAAGGAAATGCATCACGAAGGCTTTAAGGTGGCTGTTGTCTCCACTCTTTATTACAAGAGCACAAAGCTTGAGCGTGCTATTGACCGTCTGTTTGTAGAAGTTGATAAAGCATACAGGGATGGTGCCAACATTCTGGTGCTTTCCGACAGAGGCGTGGATGAAAACCATATGCCGATTCCGTCTCTGCTGGCTGTTTCTGCAGTACATCAGCACCTTGTAAAGACGAAAAAGAGTACTTCTCTTGCTATTATCCTGGAATCCGGCGAGCCGAGAGAGGTTCATCATTTTGCTACTCTTCTGGGCTATGGCGCAAGTGCAGTCAACCCATATCTGGCATTGGAGACAATCCATGAGCTGATCGATACCCATATGCTGGACAAGGACTATTATGCAGCTGTAGACGATTATAATCATGCAGTTATCAGCGGTATTGTTAAGATCGCTTCCAAGATGGGTATTTCTACAATCCAGTCTTATCAGGGATCTCAGATTTTCGAGGCAATTGGTGTATCTCAGGATGTTATCGATAAATATTTCACAGGTACTGTAAGCCGTGTTGGAGGCATTACACTGGAAGATATTGAGGAGAATGTAGAAAAGCTTCATTCAGAAGCATTTGACCCGTTAGGACTTACCACAGACCTTACTCTGGATAGTGTGGGTGCCCACAAAATGAGAAGCCAGGGAGAAGAGCACCGTTACAATCCGGCAACCATTCATCTCCTTCAGCAGTCTACAAGAACAGGCAGCTATGAGATGTTCAAACAGTATACAGATCTTGTGGATAAGGAAAATCACGGCAATCTTCGTGCGCTTATGGACTTTAAGTATGCAGAAAATCCTATCCCTCTTGAAGAGGTGGAGAGTGTTGATGAAATCGTAAAGCATTTTAAGACTGGTGCCATGTCCTATGGTTCCATTTCTCAGGAAGCACATGAGACACTTGCTATTGCAATGAACCATCTTCATGGAAAATCAAATACCGGTGAGGGCGGTGAAAGCAATGAAAGACTGGATTCAGCAGGAACAAAAGATGACAGATGTTCTGCGATCAAACAGGTAGCCAGTGGTCGTTTCGGTGTTACCAGCCGTTATCTGGTAAGTGCCCAGGAGATCCAGATCAAGATGGCACAGGGCGCAAAACCTGGTGAAGGAGGACAGCTTCCTGGAAAGAAGGTATACCCGTGGGTTGCAAAGACAAGACATTCAACTACTGGTGTAAGCCTGATCTCCCCGCCGCCTCATCACGATATTTATTCCATCGAGGATCTGGCACAGCTGATCTACGATTTAAAGAATGCGAATCGTTCGGCAAGAATTTCTGTCAAACTGGTATCTGAGGCTGGTGTTGGTACTGTTGCAGCCGGTGTTGCCAAAGCCGGTGCACAGGTTATCCTGATCTCCGGATACGACGGAGGTACCGGAGCCGCTCCGGAAAGTTCTATCCACAACGCAGGTCTTCCATGGGAGATGGGGCTTGCAGAGACTCATCAGACTCTGTTACAGAATGGTCTGAGAAACCGTGTCCGGATCGAGACAGACGGTAAACTGATGAGCGGCCGTGATGTGGCTATCGCAGCACTGCTCGGTGCGGAAGAGTTCGGTTTTGCAACCGCTCCGCTGGTAACCATGGGCTGCGTGATGATGAGAGTCTGCAACCTGGATACCTGCCCGGTAGGTGTGGCTACCCAGAATCCGGAACTGAGAAAACGCTTCAAAGGAAAACCGGAATACGTAGAGAATTTCATGCGCTTTATCGCTCAGGAGCTGCGGGAATATATGGCAAAACTGGGTGTTCGAACGATCGATGAGATGGTAGGAAGAAGTGACCTTCTGAAAGTAAAAGAAGACGCAAAAACACCGATGGCAGCAAAGATGGATCTGTCTCAGATCCTGTACAACCCATATGCGGGAGAAAAAGAGTGTGTTACGTTCAGTCCGGAAAAAGTATACGATTTCCAGCTGGAAAAAACGCTGGATGAGAAAGTACTGTTAAAGAAACTGGAGAAATCCGTAGAGAAGGGAACGAAAGCTTCTCTGGATCTGAAAGTCGGCAACACCGACCGTTCTTTCGGTACGATCCTCGGTGCAGAGATCACCCGTCAGCACAAAGACGGACTGCCGGAAGACACTATTACCATCAACTGTACCGGTGCCGGCGGACAGAGCTTCGGGGCATTTATCCCGAAAGGACTGACACTGCGCCTGTGCGGTGATACCAACGATTATTATGGAAAAGGACTTTCCGGTGGGAAACTGGTTGTCTTCCCGCCGAAGAACAGAGGATACAAAGCAGAAGAGAATATCATCGCCGGTAACGTAGCCCTGTATGGAGCCACCAGCGGTAAAGTATTTATCAATGGTGTGGCAGGGGAACGTTTTGCAGTCCGTAACTCCGGAGCCTACGCAGTTGTAGAGGGTGTGGGAGAACATGGATGTGAATATATGACCGGTGGCCGTGTGGTCGTTCTTGGTAAGACAGGAAAGAACTTTGCAGCAGGTATGAGCGGTGGTATCGCTTATGTACTCGATGAGAACAGCCATCTGTATCGGAATCTGAACAAAGATATGATTTCCATTGAAAAAGTGGAAAACAAATACGATATCAAAGAACTGAAAGAACTGATCGAGGAACATGTGGAAGCCACAGGATCCGAGAGAGGTGCGTTGATTCTGGAGCATTTCCAGGAGTATCTGCCAAAATTCAAAAAGATCATCCCGAATGATTTCAAGAAGATGATCGCTCTTTCTGCAAAGCTGGAAGAGAAAGGAATGAGCACAGAGCAGGCACAGATGGAAGCATTCTATGAAAGTTTCCAGACCAAACCGACGGAGGAGTAAGAGAAATGGGAAAAGCGACAGGATTTTTGGAATATGAAAGAAAAAACGCAGCAGTAGAGGAACCTTTGAAACGAATCCGTCATTTTAACGAATTCCGTACTCCGCTGCCTTTAGAAGAACAGCAGAAACAGGGAGCACGCTGTATGGAGTGTGGCGTTCCTTTCTGCCAGAACGGAGCCATGTTAGCCGGCATGGCTTCGGGCTGTCCGTTGCATAATCTGGTACCGGAAACCAATGATCTGGTGTACAGCGGCAACTGGAAACAGGCCTATGAAAGACTTACAAAAACACACAGTTTCCCGGAGTTTACCAGCCGTGTCTGCCCTGCACTCTGCGAGGCGGCATGTACCTGTAATCTGAACGGAAAACCGGTATCCACAAAGGAAAATGAGCGTGCCATCATCGAACATGCTTACGAGATGGGCTGGGTACAGCCACAGACTCCGAAGATCCGTACCGGAAAGAAAGTGGCGGTAGTAGGAAGTGGTCCTTCCGGATTGGCAGCAGCTCAGCAGTTAAACCGCAGAGGACACAGTGTGACCGTTTTCGAACGCCATGATCGGATCGGTGGACTGCTCCGTTATGGTATTCCTAACATGAAGCTGGATAAAAAGATTCTGGATCGCAGAATCGAGCTGATGAAAGCCGAAGGTGTGGAATTTAAGACCGGTGTGGATGTGGGAAAAGATATCACGGCAGAAGAACTGAAAAGACAGTTTGACCGTGTGATCCTGGCATGTGGGGCTTCCAATCCCAGGGATATTAATGTGCCGGGAAGAGAGAGCGGCAATATTTACTTCGCAGTGGAATATCTTTCTTCTGTGACCAAGAGCCTGCTGGATTCAGGATTTGCAGATGGAAAGGCAATCTCTGCAAAAGGAAAACACGTGTTAGTCATCGGTGGTGGTGATACCGGTAACGACTGTGTGGGTACCGCTGTCCGCCAGGGAGCAAAATCCGTCACACAGCTGGAGATGATGCCAAAACCGTCCGTGGAGCGACTGCCATCCAACCCGTGGCCGGAGTGGCCGAAGGTACTGAAAACTGATTACGGTCAGGAAGAAGCTATCGCAGTCTTCGGTCAGGATCCGCGAATCTATAAAACAACGGTAAAAGAATTCCAGAAAGACAAAAACGGAAATGTGAAAAAAGCAGTGATCGTCAGCCTGGAGCCTAAAAAAGATGAAAAGAGCGGACGTATGATGATGGTTCCCGTTGAGGGAAGTGAGAAAGTTATAGATGCGCAGCTGGTATTGATCGCAGCCGGTTTTCTGGGAAGCCAGAAATACGTCACCGATGCCTTCAAAATCGATCTGAACCCGAGAACCAATGTTCTGACAAAACCGGACGAATACGAAACCAGCGTTCCGGGTGTTTTCACCGCCGGTGACATGCACCGCGGTCAGTCACTGGTTGTATGGGCTATCCGGGAAGGAAGAGAGGCAGCGAAAGCCGTGGATCGATCCCTGATGGGATATACAAACCTGTAAAATTTTTAATGAAGTATTGACAAGAGAAAGTCCGATTGCTATAATACGGAACATAAAAGGCAAGGGCGTCTTACCCGGAGGGGAAACTCTGGATAAGGTCGCCCTTTTTGAGTTGTAAAAAACGTAACTGTTCAGCAGACAGTAACGTGAAACTGTCGAACAGCTGCAATAGCATCCTTTGGAATGACAGAACGTAACTGATAATATATGCGTAAGAAAAAGGAGAACAATATGGAGAATTATAGTAAATCGGAGATTCTGCAGATGGTGGAGGAAGAAGATGTAGAATTCATCCGCCTGCAGTTTACAGATATGTTTGGAGTATTAAAAAATGTGGCAATCCCGAGCAGCAGACTGATCAAAGCTATGGAAAACCGTTGTACCATCGATACTGCATCCCTGGATGGATTTACCGGTGGGGAAGAATGTGATCTGTATCTGAAACCGGATCTGAGCACGTTTTCCATTCTGCCATGGAGACCCCAGCAGGGGAAGGTTGCTCGTTTTCTCTGTGATGTGTGCAGAGAAGATGGCACAGAGATTGAGGACAGTCCGAGATCTATTTTAAAAAGAGTAGTAAAAAAGGCACAGGAAAAAGGGTACACACTGAAGGTCAATCCGGAGTGCGAATTCTTCCTGTTTCATACCGATGACAATGGAATGCCAACCACGCTGACGCATGAAAAGGCCGGTTATCTGGATACTTCCCCTATTGATCTGGGAGAAAATACGAGAAGAGATATCATTCTTACATTAGAAGAGATGGGATATGAGATCGATTCCTCCCATCATGAGATTTCTCCGGCACAGCATGAAATTGATTTTACTTATGAAAATGCGATGGCCACTGCAGATAAGATCATGACTTTTAAGATGGCAGTCCGTACAATTGCAAAGCGTTACGGTCTCCATGCAACTTTTATGCCGAAGCCACGGGCAGAAGTTAATGGTTCCGGCATGCATCTGAACATGCGGCTGTTGAAAGACGGAAAGAATATATTCAAAGGTGAGGATGGAGCATTAAGTGCAGAAGGTGAAGCGTTTCTTGCGGGTATCCTGTATCATATACAGGGTATGACTGCGGTAATGAATCCACTGGTGAATTCTTATAAACGGCTGGTTCCCGGATTCGAGGCACCTTCAGAAGTGACCTGGTCAAGAACACAGAGAAATGCACTGGTCCATGTGAGAAAAGAACATGGTGGAGAAGTGAATCTGGAACTTCGCAGTCCGGACTCCGCGTCTAATCCGTATCTGGTATTTGCCCTATGTCTGGCAGCAGGTATGGAAGGTATTGAAAAAGGATTGCAGGTTCCGGAAGAACTTACCAAGGATATCCGGAAACTGAATGAAGAAGAGAAAAAACTTCTTGGAATCCAGATGCTGCCGGAAAATCTTGGGGAGGCCATTAAAGCCATGGGACAGGATACTCTTGTATCAAAAGTTCTGGGAGAAACATACCGTAAAGGATATATGAAGGCCAAACGAAAAGAATGGAAAGATTATCTGGAACAGGTGTCCGAATGGGAACTGAACCGGTATCTTTATCGCGTATAGATAAGGGAGGCAGCTGATGAGTGTGGTGGTAATCGTCTTACCAAAGATGGAAGACGCAAAGAAAATCCGTAAGATCCTGATGGGACATGGATTTCCACAGGTATTTGCTTATGCTACCGCTTCCGCTGCTCTTTCGGAGATCAGGGAACATGAGTCGGGAATGGTGATCAGCGGGTATCATCTGAAAGATATGTATTATACGGAACTCGCTGACAGCCTTCCTCCTCACTTCGAACTGGTTCTTCTGGGATCTGCCAGTACTGTCAGTGCGGCAGACACCGGAATCTTATCTCTTACCACACCGTTAAAGGTCTATGATCTGGTCAATACTGCAGAGATGGTACTGCACCAGATGGAACGGATGGCAAAGAAAGCCAGAAAGCCGAAACGGCGCAGTGAACGGGAAGACAATTATATAAAAAATGCGAAAATACTTTTAATGGAACGTAATCATCTGAGTGAAGAGGAGGCTCATCGCTATATTCAAAAAAGCAGCATGGATAATGGAACCAACATGGTAGAGACAGCACAGATGATCCTGACCTTACTGTTTGAAGAAGGCTGACGGAAATTGCATGAAAAGGAGAATGTGATATGGAATTCATTACAGGATTAAAACAACAGGAAGAAGCAGAATTAGAAGATCTGCTGAAAGCAGAGGAAGGAACAACGATTATTCTGGAAGGGGCAGTGCACAGCATCCGTGATATGGGTGAAATCGCATTTGTGATTTTGAGAAAAAGGGAAGGACTGATCCAGACCGTATGGGAAGAAGGAAAGACAGATATGGAACTTTCTGAGATCAGAGAGGGAGATTACATCCATGTGACCGGTCAGATCAAAGACGAAGAGCGGGCTCCCCATGGGAAAGAAGTACGGCTGTCCACTATCCGTCACCTGTCTCACGTATCCTGTCCATTGCCACTTCCCATTGACAAATGGAAATTAAACACTTCTCTGGAAGCAAAATTAGACCGTCGCTCCCTTTCTTTGAGAAATATCAGAGAACGGGCAAGATTCCGTATTCAGGAAGGAATCGTTCGAGGCTTTCGTGATTTCCTCTATGAGCAGGGATTTACCGAGATCCACACACCAAAGATCGGTGCAAAGAGTGCTGAGGGTGGTGCAAACATGTTCCGGCTTTCTTATTTTCACAGACCGGCGGTTCTGCAGCAGAGTCCTCAGTTATATAAACAGATGATGGTCGGTGTATTTGACCGTGTCTTTGAAACCGGTCCGGTATTCCGTGCAGAAAAGCACAACACCAGAAGACATCTGAATGAATACACCAGTCTGGACTTTGAGATGGGATATATCCACAGTTTCCTTGATATCTGTGCGATGGAAACCGGCTTCCTGCAGTATACGATGAACCTGCTGGAAAAAGAGTACAGCAAAGAGTTGAAACTTCTGAATATCACACTGCCGGATGTGGAAAAGATCCCTTATGTTCGCTTTGATGAAGCGAAACGCCTGGTTTCCGAAAAATATAACAGAAAGATCAGAAATCCTTTCGACCTGGAACCGGAAGAAGAGGAACTGATCGGAAAATATTTCAAAGAAGAATACAATGCAGATTTTGTATTTGTGACACACTATCCGAGTAAAAAACGTCCGTTCTATGCGATGGATGATCCGGAGGATACCCGTTATACGTTAAGCTTTGACCTGCTGTATCATGGTCTCGAGATCACCACCGGAGGACAGCGTATCCACGATCTGTCCATGCTGGAAGAGAAGATCCAGGAGAAAGGTATGACAGAAGAAGGCCTGGAACAGTATCTGGATGCGTTCCGCTTCGGTATGCCGCCACACGGTGGACTGGGTATCGGTCTGGAACGACTGACCATGCAGTTACTGGGAGAAGATAATGTAAGAGAAGCCTGCTTATTCCCGAGAGATATGAGCAGACTGGAGCCGTAAGACGGCAGAAAGGAGTCAGGGAATGAGCGAGAGAAAAATAGATGAAGCAACCATGGATAACGTAGAGATCCTTGCAAAACTGGCGCTGACGCCACAGGAGAGACAGAAAGCCATGGATGAGATGGAAAAAATCCTGACCTATGTGGAAAAATTAAATGAACTGGATACGGATCAGGCAGAGCCGCTGGTACATATCTTACCGAAGGTGAATGTCTTCCGGGAAGACCAGGTGACCAACGGGGACGGCAGAAAAGACTCTCTGGCAAATGCCCCGAAGGCAAAAGAAGATCAGTATATCGTACCAAAGACCGTATAGCAGGAGGAAGAAGCAATGGAAGAAATCTTACAGATGTCTGCGTTGGAACTGTCAAAACAGATCCGGCACGGCTCCGTCAGTGTAAAAGAAGCAGTGGAAGCCTGCAAAAAACAGATACAGAAGTCAGAGTCCCAGGTACATGCTTATGTTTCCATGGATGAAAAGATTCTGGCTCATCGGATCAAAGAAGTAGAAGAAGGAATCAAAAGCGGCAGATACACCGGTCCGCTGGCAGGTGTACCGATTGCTGTGAAAGATAATATCTGTACCAGAGGACAGAAAACCACCTGTTCTTCAAAAATGCTGGAAAACTTTGTGCCGACCTATGATGCACAGGCAGTGAAGCAGTTAGAAGATGCCGGAATGGTTATCCTCGGAAAAACTAATATGGATGAATTCGCCATGGGAAGTACGACAGAGACTTCCGCATTCGGCGTTACCAGAAACCCCTGGAATCCGGAACATGTACCGGGTGGTTCTTCCGGCGGTTCCTGCGCGGCTGTGGCAGCGGGAGAAGCGGTAATGGCACTCGGTTCCGATACCGGTGGTTCCATCCGTCAGCCGGCAGCCTACTGTGGTGTGACCGGACTGAAACCGACTTACGGAAGAGTATCCCGTTATGGTCTGATCGCTTATGCATCCTCCCTGGATCAGATCGGACCGATCGGTAAAAATGTAAAAGACTGTGCAGCTCTTTTTGAGATTATCGCAGGACATGACAGCAAAGACAGCACCAGCGCCGATGTACCGGTGGAATCTTATGATAGCCTGGTATCCGGTGGATTAAGCGGCATGCGCATCGGTATTCCAAAAGAATATCTGGCAGAAGGCTGTGACGAAGAAGTGAAAAAAGCTCTGGCAGATGCCGTTCATACCTTGAGTAAAAACGGTGCTGTAGTAGAATTCTTCTCCCTGGGAATGGTAGATTATGTAATTCCGGCATATTATATCATCGCCTGTGCGGAAGCAAGCTCCAACCTGGAGCGTTTCGACGGTGTAAAATACGGCTACCGTACCCCGGGTGCGACAGAACTGCATGAAATGTACAAAAAGAGTCGTGCGGAAGGCTTCGGCGAGGAAGTAAAACGAAGAATTCTTCTGGGATCTTTCGTACTGAGTGCCGGTTACTACGATGCCTATTATATGAAAGCACTGCGCGCCAAAGGCCTGATCAAGAAAGAATTTGACAAAGCATTCCAGAAATACGACTGCATCCTGGCTCCGGCTTCTCCGACCACTGCCCCGAAGATCGGCACCAGTTTAAGTGATCCGCTGCAGATGTACCTGAGTGATATCTACACCGTGGCCGTGAACCTGGCAGGTCTTCCGGCCGTCAGCCTTCCATGCGGTATGGACAGCAGGGGACTGCCGATCGGTATGCAGCTGATCGGTGACTGCTTCCAGGAAAAGAAGATACTCCGGGCAGCAGCCGCTTACGAACAACTGCGGGGAGAATTCCCCAAAGCCTGGGCAAAGGAGGAAAAATAAATGGCAAAACAGTATGAAACCGTGATCGGTCTGGAAGTTCACGTAGAACTTGCCACGGCAACGAAAATTTTTTGCGGATGCTCCACAAAGTTTGGTGCAGCACCGAATACCCATACCTGCCCGGTTTGTACCGGTATGCCAGGATCCCTCCCGGTATTAAATAAAAAAGTAGTGGAATATGCACTTGCACTTGGAATGGCTGCAAACTGTGAGATCAACCGGTACTGCCGGTTTGACCGGAAAAACTATTTCTATCCGGATAATCCGCAAAACTATCAGATTTCCCAGTTATATCTGCCGATCTGTCACGATGGACATCTGGAGATCACAACAGAAAACGGCAAAAAAACCATTCGGATACACGAGATGCATATGGAAGAGGATGCCGGAAAGCTGATCCATGATGAATGGGAAGACTGCTCTCTGGTAGATTATAATCGAAGCGGTGTCCCGCTGATCGAGATCGTATCCGAGCCGGATATGCGTACAGCCCAAGAGGTTATTGCTTATCTGGAAAAGCTGCGTATGATCTGTCAGTATCTTGGTATCTCCGACTGTAAATTACAGGAAGGCTCCATGCGTGCCGACGTCAATCTCTCCGTAAGAGAGGTGGGAAGTGATCGTATGGGAACCCGTACCGAGATGAAGAACCTGAACTCTTTCAAAGCGATCACCCATGCGATCGAGGGTGAGAGAGAACGTCAGATCGAACTGTTGGAAGAAGGAAAAGAAGTCATTCAGGAGACCCGCCGCTGGGACGATAACAAAGAATCCTCCCATGCGATGCGTTCTAAGGAAGATGCAAAAGACTACCGTTATTTTCCGGATCCGGATCTGCAGCCGATGCAGATTCCAACGGAATGGATGGAACAGATCCGAAGCCGTCAGCCGGAATTTCAGGAAGAACGCGCAGCCCGATACGAAGAACAGTACGGTCTTCCGGTATATGATGCCTCCATTCTGACCCAGACCAAACATATGGCAGATATGTTCGAACAGACCGCCGATCTGTGCGGAAACCCGAAAAAGACAGCCAACTGGCTGATGGGAGAGGGGCTGCGGCTGCTGAAAGAAAAAGGAATGGAAGCCGAAGATATGGACTTTACCCCGAAACACCTGGCAGACCTGATCCAGGCGGTCGAAGGAGGAAAAATCAATCAGGCAAATGCGAAAAAAGTATTTGCAAAGATCCTGGAAGACGATGTGGAGCCACTGGCATACATGGAAAAAGAAGGACTCCTGATGGTATCTGACAGCGGCGCCATCGAAGGAGCAGTTGATCAGGTACTTGCGGAGAATCCCAAGACCGTGGAAGAATTCCACAGTGGAAAAGAAAAAGTCCTTGGTTTCCTGGTTGGTCAGGTTATGAAAAAGATGCGTGGCAAAGCAGACCCGGGAATGGTCAACGAACTGCTTCGGAAAAAATTATAAAAATGTGAAAAAGCGTAAGGAAAGGAACAACAATCATGCCAAAGTTAAATGAAAATTATCTGCAGTTAAAAGACAGCTATCTTTTCTCAGAGATTGCACACCGTACCGCTGCTTACAGCGAAAAACATCCGGACAAACCGGTGATCCGACTGGGAATCGGTGATGTTACCCGTCCGCTGTGCGAATGTGCCATCAAAGCGCTTCATGAGAGCGTAGACGAGATGGGACAGTCTGCTACTTTCAAAGGTTACGGTCCGGAACAAGGATATGCAAAAACAAGAGATGCCATCGCAGCTTATTATAAAAGAAACGGCGTGGAAGTGGATGCAGATGCGATCTTTATTTCTGACGGAGCCAAAAGTGATACAGGAAACATCACCGAGCTTTTCGGTCACGACAATGTGATCCTGATTCCGGATCCGGTCTACCCGGTATATGTGGATTCCAATACCATGTGCGGAAATAAAGTAACGTATATCAGCGGTAATGCAGACAACGATTTCCTTCCGATGCCGGACCACAGCCAGCATGTAGATGTTATCTACATCTGCTCTCCGAACAACCCCACCGGAGCATGCTATAACAAAGAACAGCTGAAAGAATGGGTAGACTACGCACTGGAAAACGAAGCCGTAATCCTGTACGATTCCGCATATGAAGCTTTCATTTCCGATCCGGAACTGCCAAGAAGCATCTATACTATTGAAGGAGCCAGAAAATGCGCCATCGAGTTCTGCTCCCTGTCCAAAACCGCCGGCTTCACCGGAACACGCTGCGGCTACACCGTAGTTCCGAAAGAACTGGTATTTACCTCCTCCGATGGAAGAGAAATGTCCCTGAACGCAATGTGGAACCGCCGTCAGAGCACCAAATACAACGGAACCTCCTACATCGTACAGAACGCGGCAGCAGCCATCTTCTCAGAAGAAGGAATCAAAGAATGCCAGGAAAACCTGAACTACTACAAAAAGAATGCCAAAGTCATCGCAGACACCCTGACAGAACTTCAGATCCTGTTCTACGGTGGTATCCACTCCCCATACATCTGGTTCGAGTGCCCGAACGGCATGGACTCCTGGACCTGCTTCGACTACTTACTTGAAAACATCCAGGTGGTAGGAACCCCGGGTGCCGGATTCGGCGAAAACGGCAAAAACTACTTCCGCCTGACCTCCTTCGGAACCTACGAATCCACTGTAGAAGCCATGAACCGCTTCAAAAAACTCTTCGCGAAATAAACCAACCTAAAGAGCAGAGGGGTGGAAGAGGAAAAGCAGAAACAGATTCTTGCAATAAAAGCTATCAGAAATTTTGTTTCTGAGGAAAATTGTAGAAGGATGGGATCGGTTGTTATGTATCAATCAATTAGTAGTTGTAAAAAAAGAAAATAAAAACATAGAAAATATAAAAATAATCTAAGCCTTATCACCTGAGATTAAAAAAGTACAACATTCTACACTTACAATCACCTTGAAGGAACATACAACCGTAGCATCCAGTCTCAGCCGACATCCAGCAGAGCAAGACGGAACGGGCAGGGGAAAGCGAAGGGACACTTTGTGGGCGGTTAGGGCAAGCTTTGAAATCCGACACTTACGGAGACTTTC
>OLRP01001786.1_pt1 | contig 16127 bp, 12 predicted proteins | sample 1672401 | NCBI WGS metagenome assembly OLRP01 (sample SAMEA3136682, study PRJEB25190) | human gut metagenome | reverse complement strand
AGAACGGCGGTCAGATTGTGAACAAGGAGTCGTGGGGCCTTCGCAAGCTCGCCTATCCTATTCAGAAGAAGACCACCGGTTTTTACTTCTTGGTAGAGTTCACGGGCGAAGGCTCGCTCATCGGTACGCTCGAAACGCAGTACCGCCGCGACGAGCGCATCATCCGTTTCTTAACATTCAAGCAGGACAAATTCGCCGTCGAGTATTCGGAGAAGCGTCGTGCAAAACTTTCTAACAAATCGGAGGAGTAAACCATGGCACAGGAGAACAAAGCACAGTCTGAAATCCGTTACCTCAACCCGGTGTCGGTAGACGTCAAGAAAAAGAAATACTGCCGCTTCAAGAAACTCGGCATCAGATACGTGGACTACAAGGACGGAGAGTTCCTGAAGAAGTTCCTCAACGAGCAGGGCAAGATCCTTCCCCGCCGCCTGACGGGTACTTCGCAGAAGTTCCAGAAGAAGGTCGCACAGGCCGTGAAGCGTGCGCGTCATCTCGCCATTCTGCCCTTCGTAACCGATTGCATGAAATAATTAAAGGAGGAAGAGACAATGGAAGTTATTCTGATCAAAGATATGGAAAATCTGGGTTACGCCAACGACATCGTGAACGTAAAACCCGGTTACGCGAACAACTACCTGATCCCTCAGGGTTACGCCAAGGCCGCCACTGCATCCGCCAAGAAGGTTCTCGCCGAGAATCTCCGCCAGCGCGCTCACAAGGACGCCAAGATCCTCGCCGACGCTCAGGCGCTCGCCGAGACCATCGCCAACCTGCCGCTGTCGCTGGCCGTGAAGGCCGAGGAGGGCAAACTCTTCGGTACGGTTACCGCCGCCGATCTGGCCGAGGCGCTTGCCGCCAAGGGCATCGAACTCGACCGCAAGGTGATCGCCGTTGACGCCATCAAGACCGTCGGCGAATACGAGGCTGTCGCCAAACTCCACAAGGAGGTCAAGGCAGTCATCAAATTCTCGGTTACCGCCGCCGAATAATCCGGGGACGGAGGACCGCCACCGGGTGCGGCGACAATCCCGGCAACGGGGTCCGAGTCCGGCAAGACAAGTAAAAAGGAGAGCTTCAGGCTCTCCTTTTTCATTTTCGCCGGCGCTCCTTTTCCATTTCGGCCAGTTCCCGGCTCCGCCCCGGCATTTGCACCTCTTCCGCCTCCGTTTCTCTACACTCCCCAAATCCCCCTTTACCTTCCACCGAATTTCACTCCGGACGCCATCCTGAGCCCCGGCCACACCGTAACCGCTTGCGCCAGCCGCCTCAGCACTCTTTCACTCCGTACTCTTCCCCGAACGTCCCAACGTCCCCTACAGCTCCGGCTTCCGCCGGCGCCCTAATGCGGCGCGGCCGTCGGCGGATCTACATGCCGCGGCGGCACCGAGTAGGAGCGGAGCACCAGCCCCACCCCGACGAAGATCACCAAGGCGAAAATCACCGTGTCGGCGTGCAGTTTGTCAAGCCCCATACCCACCGAAATGGCGATCGCCAGTACGGGCTGCAAATAGGTGTATATGCTCGACACCGTCGCGGGCACGCTCTTCAGCGCATAGTTGAGCATCAGGTTGGGCAGATAGGTCGGCACCGTCAGCACGAACAGCGTCGGGAAAAGCGCATGCTTCGCAATGGCGGCGTAATCCGTATGAACGATCTCTTTCAGGCCGAACGGCAGGGCGGCGACCGCCGCCACGCAGTAAAGCCACCTCAGCACGGTCGTAATCCGGTATTTGGCGATCAGCCGCTTGAACCACACCATGTAGAGCGACGTAACGCAGGCGCAGAGCAGAATCATCACGTTGCCCCAGAGGTGCGAATGCTGGTGCGACGACGACGCGCCCGCCAGCACCACGGCCACGGCACCCGCCATGCCGAGCACCAGCCCCGCGATCTTCAATTTCGTGAAACGGTCCATCCCCAGCAACACCGAGAGCAGCAGCACCAGCAGCGGCACGATGGTGTCGATGATCGAGCCGTCGATGGGCGAAGTCATCGAAAGGCCGTACATGATGAACACCTTGCGCAGCACGCCGATCAGCAGCGCGGCGCCGATCAGCTTGCGCACGTCGGCCTTTGCGACCTTTTCGGCCTTCTGCCACAACAGCGGCACCAGCGAAAAGAGCGCCGTCGCGATCAGCGACCCGGAGACCATCGCCATCGGATGGACGTAATGCGGCAGCACGATATTGTAAAAAGGGTAGTCCATGGCCCATACGATATTGCAAATCAGCAGGGCGATATGGGGTTTGAATCTGTTCATCCGTTTCGGGGTTTATCCCGCCCAAAAACAAAAACAGTGCCCGTCCTCCCGTCCCGTCTCCTTCGCGGCCATGCCGCCCGCAGCACCGCCCAAAGGCCGTCCGTCGGACGACGCGCCCCGCTCCGCACCTCCTCCGAAGTGCTGCACCGGAGAGGGCTGGCATGGAAGTTGTTTTTTAAAAGACCGATTTTGCTGCAATCGCAGCCCCCTTGCACATTAAAAACTTTAAAACGAAACGTTATGAACACCAAGAAAAACAAAAACACCGATTCGCCCCACTTCCGCGAATTCTTCCTCGACCAGATCAAAGACGTCTACTGGGCCGAGAAACACCTTTCGTCCGGACTCAAAAAGATGAAAAAGGCCGCCACCAGCCCGAAGCTGGCCGCCGCTTTCGAGAAACACATCGAAGAGACCGCAGGCCAGATCGAACGGCTGAAGCGGGTTTTCGAACTGCTGGGCAAAACCCCGCAGGCCAAGAAGTGCGAAGCCATGGAAGGACTTGTCTCCGAGGCCGAAAGCATGATCGAGGACACCCGGAAAGACTCCTATACGCGGGATGCGGGCCTTATTCTGGCCGCCCAGAAAGCCGAACATTACGAGATCGCCTCGTACGGCACGCTGAAAGTCTTCGCCGAGATGATGGGCGAGACCGAAATCGCCCGCGAACTGGGCATGATCCTCAAAGAGGAGGTCTCCACCGACTCGCTGCTCTCGTGTCTGGCCGAAGAGGATGTGAACGAAATGGCCGTGGCCGAATAATGCCCGCCCTCAGGGCCGGAAAGGCCGGACCTCCGGCCCGACTATAACGATTTTCCCCTGCCGCACATCGTTGCGGCAGGGGAAAATCGCTTCCGGGCCTTTCCCGGTCGCTGCGTCGGGCCGTCACCATCGCTGCGAAGGGACTTCGAACGTGGCCGGAGACGCGCCGTCGATCTTTTCGCCCCGGTAATAGACGCTCCATGCATCCTTTCCATACCCTTTGCCGATATTTTCGAACGACGAAGCCGATGCGCCGCCGACTTTGCGGCCCTGAAAAAACACCGTCCATGCATCCTTTCCGTATCCCCCGCCGAGACTGACGAACGAACCGGCCGCAGCCCCTTCCACCTCGCGCTCCCGGTAATAGACCGTCCAGCTGTCTTTGGAATAGCCGCCGCCCAGCGTCCGGGTCATCTTCGCATTCGCACGCTGCCGCTCCCCGTACAGATAGGTATTCCAATTATCCCTGCCGCGTCCCTTTCCCAGACTCTCGAACGACGAAGCCGAAGCGCCCTTTACCTCTTCACCGCAGTAAAACACCTTCCAGTTGTCCTTGCCGTAGCCGTCCCCCAGATCGACGAACGACGAAGCCGAAGCCCCCTCGACCTTCAGCCCCCGGTAATAAACCGTCCAGCTGTCCTTGGAATACCCTTCGGGCCTTCTGTCCCGCCCCGGATGCACGCCGCCGTGCCGGGCAGCGCTCACCTGAGCGAAACACGCATCCCCGCCCGACAGAAGCGCGAAGGCGGACAGCAAAACCACTATCATTTTTTTCATAATACAGCCGTCAGTTAGTTTTTACTATTCAAACCCCAAATATACCCGCTTATTGCGCCGCGCCCAAGAAATCCGCCGAAAAATTCACCCGCCGCCACCGATTCGCAGCCATCAAGAGACTTTCGACTGACGAGAGATGTCCGACCGACGAGAGATTTCCAAACGACAAGAGATTTCCGAACGACCGGAAACCGTCTTCTCACAACCGCCCCCGACAAAAAAAGTCCGCAGGCTCACACCTGCGGACTTTCGCCTATATCGGACGGAACGCAGCCGTCCCGCCCTCTCTTCCGGGGATTACTCCTCGGTCTCCTCCTTGGCAGCGGCTTTCTTGGCGTTCTTCGCCTCGGCAGCCTCCATGGCGCTCTTCAGCGCGGCCAGACCTGCGATGTCGCCCAGCGTCGTCTTCTCGACCGAAGCGTTGATCTTCTTCACGGTCGACTTCGTAGCATCGGCGGCGGCACGCTTCTCAGCCTTCTCGGCTGCCACTTCGGCACGCTTGGCCTCCTCGTACGTACGCAGGTGCGAAAGGGTGATACGCTTGGTAGCCTTCGAGAACTCGAGCACCTTGAAGTCGAGCTTGTCGCCCACCTTCGGCGTCGTGCCGTCCTCTTTGGTGAGCTGGCGTGCGGGGCAGAAGCCCTCCACGTTCTCGCCCAGTGCGACAACTGCGCCCTTGTCGGTCATCTCGGTGATCGTACCCTCGTGGATGCTGTCTACCGAGAACTGGTTCTCGAACTCGTTCCAGGGGTTCTCCTCGAGCTGCTTGTGGCCCAGCGACAGACGGCGGTTCTCCTTGTCGATCTCGAGCACCACGACGTCGATATCAGCGCCCACCGACGTGAATTCGCCGGGGTGCTTTACCTTCTTCGTCCAGCTCAGGTCGGAAATGTGGATCAGGCCGTCGATACCCTCCTCGATCTCGACGAAGATACCGAAGTTGGTAAAGTTGCGCACCTTGGCCGTGCACTTCGTGCCGACGGGATACTTGGTTTCGATATTTTCCCAGGGATCGGGCGTAAGCTGCTTGATGCCCAGCGACATCTTGCGCTCCTCGCGGTCGAGCGTCAGGATGACGGCCTCGACTTCGTCGCCGACCTTCATGAACTCCTGCGCCGAACGCAGGTGCTGGCTCCACGACATCTCCGACACGTGGATCAGTCCCTCAACACCGGGGGCGATCTCCACGAATGCACCGTAGTCGGCCATCACGACCACGCGGCCCTTGACCTTGTCGCCGACCTTGAGGTTCTGGTCGAGCGCCTCCCACGGATGCGGGGTGAGCTGCTTCAGGCCCAGTGCGATACGCTTCTTGGCGTCGTCGAAATCGAGGATGACGACCTGGATCTTCTGGTCGAGCGCCACGATCTCTTCGGGGTGGTTCACGCGGCCCCACGAGAGGTCGGTGATATGGATCAGGCCGTCCACACCGCCCAGGTCGACGAATACGCCGTACGAGGTGATGTTCTTGACGGTACCCTCGAGGATCTGGCCCTTCTCGAGTTTCGACATGATAACCTGCTTCTGCGCTTCGAGTTCGGCCTCGATGAGCGCCTTGTGCGAAACGACCACGTTGCGGAACTCCTGGTTGATTTTCACCACCTTGAACTCCATGGTCTTGTCCACGTATACGTCGTAGTCGCGGATGGGCTTCACGTCGATCTGCGAACCGGGCAGGAACGCCTCGATGCCGAATACGTCGACGATCATACCGCCCTTGGTGCGGCACTTGATGTAACCCTTGATGATTTCGTCCTTTTCGAGGGCCTCGTTCACACGATCCCACGATTTGAGCTGACGTGCCTTCTTGTGCGAAAGAACCAGCTGTCCGCCCTTGTCCTCGGCCGACTCGACATAGACCTCGATCTTATCGCCGACCTTCAGGTCGGGGTTGTAGCGGAACTCGGAAACGGGAATGACACCCTCGCTCTTGTAGCCGATGTTCACGAGAACCTCGCGCTTGGTAATGCCCGTAACGGTACCTTCCACGACCTCGCCGACGTTGACGTTCGAAAGCGTCTTGTCGTAAGCCTCTGCGATCTCCTCCTTGGGATGGTCATAGACCCCCAGGTCGTTCTCATACGCGTTCCAGTCGAAATTCTCGTTCGTGACTACATTTTTCGTTTCTTCCATGATGGAAATTCTTTTTGCGATACAATCGCTCGTTAAATGATTAATAATTAAACCCGTAGCCCCCACAGCGCGCCTTACGCGCATACGTGAGGGCTACAAAGGTAACGGTTTTTTGCGAATCTGCAAAAAATCAGGCGGTTATTTGCGTTCCGCGGACGACGCCCGGAGGCTTCCGCGGCGCCTATTTGCGCACCACCCGCTGCCGCGGGGTGTTGTCGATCTTCAGCGGGCTGTCGTCCCTGAGCTCTTCGAGCAGGATGTCGGCCACCTTCTCGACGGTGATTTCCCCGCCGGTATATTCCATATCCTTGTAATTCCGGTAAATGTAGTCGCTCACGGCAACCTTGTACTTCCGCCCCTCGCGCAGCTTCGGGAACTGCACGTCGAGGGCGTTGTCCGCCGCATCGGTGACGATCACATAGGGCGTGGTCGAAATCAGGTCGATACGGTGCGCCTCCTTGGCGTTCACCGGGTCGTTGTACTTCGACACGATCATGCGACGCATCTGGGCGGGCGTCATCTCCATCCGGGCCACCAGCGTCCCGAACGGCTCCAGCCCGTATACCTTCGCCGCGCTCACCCCGCCCGCGGGGATCGAATCGAGACGCACGCCGCCGATGTGGTAGAAACCGACGTCGGCATCGGCCTCGTCGGCTACCGCCGCAGCCATCCAGTTGGCAAGTCCCCACTTGTCGGCGGCATTGCCGAAGCGCCCGACGGGTTTGTTCAGCCCCGGGTCGGCATAGTAAGCCTCGACCTGCTTCTGGTAGAGGATATCGGGTTCGTAATCGGCCAGCGGGACGATCCGGTAATCGACCCCTGCCACCTTATGCCCCTTCATCCGTACGGTCGTCACGCCGATGTTCCGCAGGTCTTTGCCCGTCTGCGTCAGCAGCGTGCCGCCGATGAGCGTATCGACCTCTTCGTGCGTATGCCCGCCGATCACCACGTCGTACTGCGACTGCCCCTTGGCGAGCAGTTCCGCATCGCGGTCGTCGCCCATGTGCGACACGAGTACCAGCACGTCGCACTCGGGCCGCAGCTCCGCGGCATATTTCAGGGCCATCGCCTGCGGATCGGGAAACTCCAGCCCCGCGAAACTCGATTCATTGCCCGCCGGATGCCCCGGGCCCTCGTAGTTGGTCACCACGCCGACAAACCCGATCCGGATCCCGTCCCGGTCGACGATCGTGTAGGGCGGCAACTGCGGGAAGGTGCAGGTGTCGCTCACCACATTGGCGCAGACCACCTCGAAGTCCATGCTGTCGATCATCCGCCCCAGGAACGCCTGCCCGTGGTCGAATTCATGGTTGCCCAGCGTCGCCACGTCATACCCCAGTTCGTTCATCAGGGCGATCATCGGCATACCGGGCGTCGGCGCCATGTCCACATAGGCATTCCCCGTCCAGCGGTCGCCGGCATCGACCAGCACCACCAGCCGGGCCGTATCGCGGCACGCCTCGACGGCCGACGCCAGCCGCGGGAAGTTCTGTATCTTTGCGTGCATGTCGTTCGTCGACAGCAATACGAGCGTCCTTTCGCGGGGGGCGCAGGCCGCGGCGAGCGCCGCAACGGCGACCAGCCCCATCCTCAGCATTCCTTTCATAACACAGGTTTTAGTTTGTCAAAGTTATAAATTATTCATATCTTTACATGGTTTCAATCCTGAAAATCTATGACGAATATCATCGAAATCATATGCGAAAACCTCGGCGGCAAGGTCGAGGTGCCGATGGGCACCCCGCTTTCCGAGGTCGCAAAGCGGGTCGCACCGGGCCCCTACCCGTTCCTGGCCGCCCTGGTCAACAACCGCATCAAGGAGTTGTATTACAAAATATATACCCCGGTGAGCGTCCGCTTCGTGGACATCACCTCCTTCTCCGGCATCCGCGTCTACCAGCGGACGTCGTGGTTCATCCTGCAAAAGGCCGTACGCGACCTCTTTCCGGGCAAGACGCTCCACATCCGCCATTCGATGGGACAGAACGGCTTTTACTGCGAGGTCGAAGGCATCGACGAGTTCTCACACGAACAGGCCGCGGCACTCGAAGGGCGCATGCGCTACCTGGTGGCGCAAGACCTGCCGATCAGCCGCATGAAGATCCTCACGAGCGAAGTCCGCGCCCGCTATGCGGCCCAGGGGCTCACCGACAAGATCGCCCTGCTGGACACCCGCCCGCGGCTTTACAGCGACCTCTATACGCTCGGCGACACCGACGGTTATTTCTACGGCGCGCTGGCGCCCTCAACGGGCTTCATCGACCGGTTCGGCATCGAACCCTACTACAACGGGTTCTACCTCGCCCTGCCGCTGCGCACGGCGCCCGACCGGCTCAACACGAACGTCGAGCAGGAAAAGATGTTCGGCATCTTCCAGGAATACCAGTCCTGGGTGCGGATCATGGGCGTGCCCACCGTGGGCGCCGTCAACTCCAAGGTGCTCGCGGGCGACGCGGGCGGGATGATCAAACTGGCCGAGGCATTCCACGAACGCAAGTTCGCGTGGGTCGCCGACACGATCTACGACGCCAACATCTCGCGCGGCGTGCGCATGGTGCTCATCTCGGGCCCCTCGTCGAGCGGCAAGACCACCTCGGCCAAACGGCTGGGCATCCAGCTCGGCGTGCTGGGGCTGCACCCGGTATTGATCTCGCTCGACGACTACTTCGTCGACCGCGAAAAGACCCCGCGCGACGCCGACGGCAATTACGACTACGAGGCACTCGAAGCCATCGACCTCGGCCTGTTCAACGACCACCTCTGCCGCCTGATGCGCGGCGAAAGCGTCGACATCCCGCGCTACGACTTCATCACGGGGCGCCGCACGTGGCACAAGAACCCGCTGACGCTCGACGAACGCTCGATCCTGATCGTCGAAGGCATCCACGGGCTCAACCCGCGCCTCACCCCGAGCGTCCCCGAAGCGCAGAAATTCCGCATCTACATCTCGTGCTTCACGTCGGTGGCGATGGACAACCTCTCGCGCATCGCCACGACCGACAACCGCCTGCTGCGCCGCCTCACGCGCGACTATACGCAACGCGGCGCCGATGCCGTGGCGACGCTTTCGCGCTGGGGCTCCGTCCGCCGCGGCGAGGAGAAGCACATCTTCCCCTACCAGGAAAACGCCGACGTCATGCTCAACTCGTCGCTCTTCTACGAAATCTCGGTGTTGCGCCCCTATGCCGAAAAGATCCTCCGCGAGGTTCCCGACACGGTACCCGAGTACGACGAGGCGCGGCGCATGCTGAAGTTCCTGAAAAACTTCACCCCCATCCCGCCCGACGAGATCCCGCCCACGTCTATCATCCGGGAGTTCATCGGCGGCAGCAGTTTCAAGTACTGACTCCGGCAAGCCCCGCCGGACAGACGCCCTCGCCTGCCGCCCCACGGGTGTCCGCCGCAACTCCCCGTTTCGCGGCCTGCGGGTGCCAGCGCGGCCGGCTACGACCGACGGAGGCGTATCCCTGCGCCACGGGGAAAATATAAACCCGGCAGACGCTTGCGGTCTTCGTAAAAATAGTATTTTTGCATGGAGATTACGCGCCGCCCGGCGCATCCGACCACAATAACCAATTGATGACAAATATGTTCGACAAGTTTTCCGAACGCCACATCGGCGTCAGCAACGAAAAAGACCTCAAAGCCATGCTCGAAGTGATCGGCGCAAAGTCGGTCGACGAACTGATCTCGCAGGTCATCCCCCAGTCCATCCGGCTCAAGAAGCCGCTCGCGCTGCCGGCCGAAGGGATGAGCGAATACGAATTCGCCGCCCACATCCGTTCGCTGGCCGACCGCAACCGCTGCCTCAGATCGTTCATCGGCATGGGCTACTACCCCTGCGCCGTCCCGGCCGCCATCGTGCGCAACGTCTTCGAGAACCCCGCCTGGTACACCTCCTACACGCCCTACCAGGCCGAGATCTCGCAGGGCCGTCTCGAGGCGCTGCTGAACTTCCAGACCGCCGTGATCTCGCTCACGGGCATGGAGATCGGCAACTGCTCGCTGCTGGACGAGGCCACCGCCGCCGCCGAAGCGATGCTGATGATGTTCGCCCTGCGCTCGCGCGAAGCCGTCAGGGAGGGCCGCAACCAGCTCTTCGTCGACCGCAACATCTTCCCGCAGACGCTCGACGTGCTGCTCACCCGCAGCGAACCCTTCGGCATCGAACTGATCGTCGACGAATACGACGAATACAGCTTCACGGGCAAGGAGTTCGGCGCCATCGTCCAGTACCCGGCCGCCAACGGCGCCGTACGCGACTATACGGACTTCACGGCCGCGGCACATGCCAAGGGCGTGCTGGTCACGGCCGCCGCCGACCTGCTTTCGCTGGCGCTGCTCAAATCCCCCGGCGAGTGGGGTGCCGACATCGCCGTCGGCTCGACGCAACGCCTGGGCACCCCGATGGGCTTCGGCGGCCCCGGCGCAGGCTACATGGCCACGCGCGAGGCCTACAAGCGCAACATGCCCGGCCGCATCATTGGCGTCTCGGTCGACCGCCTCGGCAACAAGGCGCTGCGCATGGCGCTCCAGATGCGCGAACAGCATATCAAGCGCGAACGCGCCACGTCGAACATCTGTACCGCCTCGGCGCTGATGGCCTCGATGGCAGGCTTCTACTGCGTCTACAACGGCCCCGAGGGGCTGAAACGCGCCGCCGACACGGCCCACCTGGCCGCCGCAACGGTCGCCGACGCACTCCAGGCGATGGATTACAAACTCGCCGCCGCAGACTTCTTCGACACGCTCGAAGTCTCGGCCGAAGCCGCCGTCGTGCAGTCGCTGGCACTCGAAAGCGGCATCAACTTCTACTACCCCACCGAAGGCTCCGTGCGCATGTCGTTCGACGAGGTGACCACCCCCGAAGAGGTCGCCGAGGTAATACGCATCTTCGCCGCCGCCAAAGGCAGGAAAGCCAAGGCCGTAAAGCCCGTCACCGAAAGCCGCGTGCCGGCCGCCCTGCGCCGCCGCACGGCCTACCTCTCGGAGGCGGTCTTCAACACCTACCGCTCGGAAAGCGACCTGATGCGCTACATCAAGAAGCTCGAACTGAGGGACATCTCGCTCGCCAATTCGATGATCTCTTTAGGTTCGTGCACCATGAAGCTCAACGCCGCGGCGCTCATGCAGCCGCTCTCGCTGGCGGGCTTCCAGATGATGCACCCCTTCGCCCCGGCCGACCAGGCCGAAGGTTACATGCAGTTAATCACGGAGTTGGAAAACGACCTGGCGACGATCACGGGCTTCGCGGCCTGCTCCCTGCAACCCAATTCGGGCGCCGCGGGCGAATACGCCGGGCTGATGGTGATCCGCGCCTACCACCAGAGCCGCGGACAGGGCTACCGCAACGTGGTGCTGATCCCGGCCTCGGCCCACGGCACCAACCCCGCGTCGGCCGCCATGGCCGGCATGAAGATCGTCACGGTAGCCTGTGACGACAAGGGCAACATCGATGTCGAAGACCTCAAGGCCAAGGCCGGGGAATACAGTTCGGAGCTGTGCGGGCTGATGGTCACCTACCCCTCGACGCACGGCGTGTTCGAGAGCCGCATCCGCGAGATCGTGGACGCCGTGCACGACGCAGGCGGGCAAGTCTACATGGACGGCGCCAACATGAACGCACAGGTGGGGCTGACCAACCCCGGCTACATCGGCGCCGACGTCTGCCACCTCAACCTGCACAAGACCTTCGCCATGCCCCACGGGGGCGGCGGCCCGGGCGTGGGCCCGATCTGCGTAGCCGAGCACCTCAGGGCATTCCTCCCCTCGCATCCGGTTATGCCGACGGGCGGCGACGAGGGCATCACGGCCGTGGCGTCGGCCCCCTGGGGCTCCGCCATGCTGCTGCCCATAACCTATGGTTATATCAAGATGCTGGGTGAAAACGGGCTGCGCCGCGCCACCGAAATGGCGATCGTCAACGCCAACTACATGTCCTCGGCGCTGGCGCCGGAATACCGCACCTATTATTCGGGCGAGACCGGCCGCGTGGGACACGAGATGATCCTCGACCTGACCTCTTTCAAGAAGGACTACGGCGTCGACTGCGGCGACATCGCCCACCGCCTGATGGACTACGGGTTCCATGCCCCGACGCTCTCGTTCCCCGTGCACGAGACGCTGATGGTCGAGCCGACCGAATCGGAGCCGAAAGCCGAAATGGACCGCTTCATCGAAGCCCTCGTGTCGATCAAGCGCGAGTGCGAAGCGGCCGTCGGACAGCCCGACAACGTGGTGGTCAATGCACCCCACACGGCCGTGGAGATCGCGGGCGAGTGGCAGCATCCCTACACCCGTCAGCAGGCGGTCTTCCCGCTCGAATGGGTGCGCCAAGCGAAGTTCTTCCCCTATGTTTCGAAGATCGACGCCGGCTACGGAGACCGCAACCTCTGCTGCAGGAATTGCGAATAGAAAATATACAAAAAAAACGGAAATGTTATTTGTCAATAATTCTTAACTTTGCCGAAAGACTAAAAAGAATCAGCCTATGAAATAAAGCACGATTTACGTGCGCACATTTTAAAATATTCGGAAAAAGCGTTTAGCTTGTATTCTGGTTCATGAAACTTCGACACTTTCACAAACCACCCAGAGTAAAGCAATGACGCTCACGCTTCACGGCGTGGGCTTTACTTGTTTATTTGGTGGTTAGGTAGTCGAAGACCTCATGAACCGATAACAAAGTTTTGTCCGCGCTTTTTTTATGTGCGTATGAGACCGGAAGAAGGACAAGCCAAACTAACAAAAAACAAGAAAACCATGAAAAAATTCTTATCTCTTCTGCTGCTGTTCGGTTCACTTTCAGTATTCGCAGGAAATCCCACGTGCCGCGTGTACGGAAGTAAAAACAATGCGGTAGCCACATTGGAGCGTACAACAGTCTCATCCCCCAATATCAACTCTCTTGGCACCCCCATGATCACTGGAAGTATCAGCCTGACAAAAAAGGAATCCGAAGATGTTACGGTCATCGTGGAGGCTTGGGACGGAAACGAACTCGTAGGAACAACAACAGTAACGATTCATGCGGGCACCAGCAGTCCAAAAACATTCCAAATGTATGACAGCAACGGCATAGAAAAGGGTAAAACTTACCGATTGGCGATCTCCAGCGCGACCTGCGAATAACTATCCGGCAATAAAGAAACGACTATGAACATAAAAATTTCAAAACCGGTCCGGATTGTAATTCTGTTGGTCCTGATGGTCTCTTTTATGACATCGTGCGGAACCATTTCAACTTTATACAAGGATCCGGATTTCCAAAAAGGATTCCGGACCGGATGGAACAGCACCGCGCCAGAAGAGTATCGTTACTAACGCATCCTGCATGTACTCACAAAAGGGGAGGAACTTTTTTCCTCCCCTTTTACCGTTCACGGAGGCCCGATTTTCCATCGCACGGACCGGATTTTTCCCTTTTCGGTTCCGCTTTCGACCGTTGCGGCACAATTATTTCTTGCGATAATTTGGCAACTAGTTCCGAAGTGCGTATCTTTGTCCAATTCCCAGCAGCGATGCAGGGAGATCAAAAACCGTTTATTTATCAACTTATTATAGATTGAACATGAAAGTAGAACAGAACAAAATGGTCGGCGTGGACTACAAGCTCACCGTCGACGGACAGATCGCAGACCAGTCGCGTCCGGGCCAGCCGCTCGAATTTATCTTCGGAACAGGCATGCTGCTCCCCAAATTCGAAGAGGCGATTCTGGGCAAGGAGGTCGGCGAAGCCGTCTCGTTTACCCTTGAGCCGAAGGACGGTTACGGCGAACTGATCGCCGACGCCGTGGTAGACCTGCCCAAAAACATATTCATGGTGGACGGCAAACTCGCCGAGGACATCCTCTTCGTGGGTTCGCAGGTTCCGATGAGCGACAATCAGGGCAACCGCATGATGGGCATCGTCAAGGAGGTCGGCGAGGAGACCGTGAAGATGGACTTCAACCACCCGATGGCCGGCAAGACGCTCAACTTCGACGTCGAGATCGTATCGGTGCGCGACGTAACGCCCGAAGACCTGCAGGGCGGCTGCTCGTGCGGAGACTGCGGAGACGACTGCGGCGGCGGTTGCGACCACGAAAAAGGGCACTGCGACTGCCACTGACAGAAAAGCGGGACTTGCAGAAGCCCCGCTTTTTTTAAAACCCCGAAACCGACTCTGCCATGACCCAGACCGAACTGCTGAAAATGATCGGCAGCGGCGCCGTACGAGACCTCGACCTGACGGGCCGCGAATTGAAGAACATCGATTTCAAAGGCTGCCGTGTGGAAAACGTGACATTCGACGAATGCACGCTCACGGAGTGCAATTTCGACGGCTGCGGGATGGAGCGCGTCTCCTTCCGCAAGGCCGTGCTGCGCAACTGCCGTTTCCGCAGGGCGAAGATCGCATGGAGCGACTTCCGCTACTGCGAGATCGAAAGGGCCACTTTCGAAGAGGCCGAAATCCGGTTCTGCGACCTTTACCGCGCCATGCTCACCGGAATCGTCATCATGCGCAAGGCTCGGATCGGAGAGACGAGCCTCTACTACGCCTACTTCGGCGAAGGGGTGAACATACGCCGCGAAAACATCGCCGACGGCAGGCTGCTCCAGCAGGACCTCGACGCCTACAGGCAGTTTCTGATCGAATGGAACACCTCCGGCACGGGAGTCCGCCGGAACGACCGCGCCGAGCAGTCGGCGTGGAGTCCCGATGCGGCGCTGCATGCCCGCTGGGCCGACGCCGAGGAGATATACAAGAACTTCAACGGCTTGTGGACGGGCATCGGATTTCTGCGCGACGCGAACTGGGCCTACGTGAAGGGCCGCCGCATGGAACGCCGGCGCATGCTGGCCGACTGGCGCGGCGCACCGCTGTCGCGCAAACCCCAGCTGGCATGGAAAATAGCGACCAATACGCTGATGGACATCATGTTCGGCTACGGCGAGAGTCTCTTCCGCATGGTCACGACCTACGTGGTGCTGGTGCTCTTCTTCGCCTACGTCTTTCAGGGAAACGCTTCGCTGCCCTCCTACCTGCAGGCCTTCTGGATCAGTCTGAAGAACATGGCGGGCGTCGGTTCGGAGCAGCTCAGCGGCATATCCCCGCTGGTAGACATGCTCAACGTCGTCCAGACGACGATCGGCATCCTGCTCACCGGTATCTTCGGCTTCATCCTCGGCAACAAGATACGCAATCAGTAAAGCCGTGTTCACACTGCGCCAATACCTGACCACGCTGGCCGATACGCACGGCCTCACCCGGACGCTGGGCGAGATTGAGGTGTGCCGCGACGGAAAGGGGCGCATATGCTACTCGGCAGGCAACAGCGCCGTCGTATTCCGCATCCGATGCGAAGGCCGCGTCCGCTCGCTGCGCTGTTACATGCACCATCCGCGCCATCTGGCGGAAATCTACGGCGAGAAGCTGCTGCCGCAGGAGCTTTTCATCTACACCTCGCCCGCAGGCGGCGTCTGGGTGGATGTGGTGCTGAGCGACTGGATCGAAGGCGTGACGCTTCACGAAGCGGTCGCCGCAGCCGCCGAGACGGGCGACACGGCGCGGCTGAGGAGATTCGCCGCCGCATTCGACCGCATGGCCGCGGCGCTCACGGCGGACGACTGGGCGCACGGCGACCTGAAACCCGAAAACATCGTCGCGGACAACCGGGGACGGCTCCACCTGATCGATTTCGACGCCATGTTTCTGCCCGCTTTCGCAGGCCGGCACAGCCCGGAGCTGGGCACGGCGGCTTTCCAGCATCCCGCGCGCACGGTGCGGGATTTCGACGCTTCGCTCGACGACTATCCGGCGGCCCTGATCTCCACGGCGCTGCATGCGCTGGCGCTCGACCCAACGCTGTACGCCCGCTATTCCGAGGCCGACGGGCTGCTCTTCACGCCGCAGAAGATCGGAACCGACGCGGCGCTCTGCGAGGTGCTCGCACTCTTCGAGCGCAGGGGACTCGCGGCGCAGTACCGGATTGCACGGCTGCTCCGCTCGCCTTCGCTCCGGCTGCCGGGACTGCCGCAACTGCTGGCACTGGCGGCGGAAACAACGGAAACGGATGAAAGGATGGGACCTGAGGAAACGAAGAATACAGTGAATACGGCAACAACAGGGACAACCGAAGCCAAGGAAACAGCCGGATCAACAGGACCAAAGCGGGCAATGGGAGCGGAAGAAACGGCAGGCGGAAATTCC
>OLRP01001777.1_pt1 | contig 16192 bp, 10 predicted proteins | sample 1672401 | NCBI WGS metagenome assembly OLRP01 (sample SAMEA3136682, study PRJEB25190) | human gut metagenome | reverse complement strand
GGGAGCCAGAATTTTCGCGAGTCCGCTTCGGCGGGCTCGTTTCTTTTTCGGCAGCATTTGCGGGTTAGGGGCGCGGCACCGTCATCTCATCCGAATTGTGACCTCGCATTCTGGGTTTCTTTGCTATTATTAACCAATCCGACAAGCTGTTTTGTCGGCAACCGCAGAAGTGCGGGCGTGGCGGAATTGGCAGACGCGCCAGATTTAGGTTCTGGTGGGCAACCCCCGTGAAGGTTCAAGTCCTTTCGCCCGCACCATTCCCGTTCGAGTCCTGCCGGGACCGTGCGGCTGGGATGCGCGCCGAAGTATGGGCGCGCGCGAGAAAAGGAGAATCACCTTGGCAGTCCCCGCAGTATTCAGGAAGTACAACGAGATCAGCTTTATCAAGCGCATTCTCGTCGGCCTTGCCATCGGCATCGTCTTGGCGCTGCTCATTCCGAATGTGCAGCCTTGGACCGACATCATTACGCTTCTGGGCTCGCTGTTCGTGGGCGCGTTGAAGGCCGTCGCCCCCGTGCTCGTGTTCTTCCTGGTCATCAGCGCCCTTTGCAATGCCCAGGGTGCCGGTACCATGAAAACCGTCGTCGTGCTCTACGTCGTCAGCACGCTTGTGGCGGCTATCGTGGCTCTCATCGGTAGCGAGATCTTCCCGACCACCCTCACGCTGGACACCTCTTCCATGGTTGAGCAGGCGGCCCCCGAGGGCATTGGGGAGGTGCTCACCACGCTGCTCATGAACATCGTGGCCAATCCGGTGGACGCGCTCATGAACGCCAACTACGTAGGCATCCTCGCCTGGGCCGTGGTGCTCGGCGTCGCCCTGCGCGCTGCCGGCGAGCGCACCAAGGAAGTGTTCACCGCCATCTCCGACGCCGTTTCCAAGGCGGTGCGCTGGGTCATCAATCTGGCTCCCTTCGGCATCCTCGGCCTGGTGTACGCCTCGGTCAGCACCTCGGGCCTGGAGATCTTCACCGAGTACGGCCATCTCATCTTGGTGCTCGTGGCCTGCATGCTCATCATCGCGCTGGTCACCAACCCTCTCATCGTGTGGATCTGCACCCGCAAGAACCCCTATCCGCTCGTCCTGCGCTGCCTGAAGGATTCCGGCCTCACCGCCTTCTTCACCCGCAGCTCTGCCGCCAACATACCGGTGAACATGGAGCTGTGCCGCAAGCTCGGCCTGAACAAGGACAACTACTCGGTGTCCATCCCGCTGGGCGCCACTATCAACATGGCCGGCGCGGCGGTCACCATCACGGTCATGACCATGGCCGCCTGCCAGACCATCGATCTGGCGGTCGACCCGGTCACGGCCGTCATCCTGTGCGTGCTGGCCGCCGTGTCCGCCTGCGGCGCGTCGGGCGTGGCCGGCGGGTCACTTCTGCTCATCCCCATGTGCTGCGCGCTGTTCGGCATCAGCAACGATGTTGCCATGCAGGTTGTCGGCATCGGCTTCATCATCGGCGTTATCCAGGATTCCTGCGAGACGGGCCTGAACTCCTCTTCCGACGTGGTGTTCACGGCCACCGCCGAGTATCGGCAGCTCATCAAGGAGGGCAAGGAAGTGCACCTGGGCAAGGACTCCTTCGCCTACCACGAGCTCTCCTAACAAGCTGCGCGCACTGCGCATTCTGAATCACATTGCGGAAGGGAGCCTTCGGGCTCCCTTCTCGTTTGCCTTGCTTGTCTCCCACGGCCCGAGGCAGTGTCGACTTGCCGGAACGAGCATACCAGCAGGTCGGATTCGGCTGCGTTCGATGGCCCCGGCCAAGAGGGGTCTCAGTGGGATTGTCTCGCCTTCGCCTTGTCTTGCTCGGCGCGCGGCGCGGCGGTTTCCACGAGGTGGCGGGTGGTGAGAAGGCCGGCTGCCATAAGGAGGCCGAGAGCGCCAAAGGAAAGGCGCATGGCGTCGGCCTGCGCGGAGGCCTTCACGTCCACGAGCTTGTCGACCTGCGCGGCGTCGGCCCCCCAGGTTCTCGCCTCGTCGGAAAAGGCGCTGTCGCTCATGAGCGTCGAGGCGGTCTCCGCAGCGGGAGCCATATAGCTCTGGTCGATGCCCGCCGAGGCGGCCTGGGCCGCGAAGCCGCCCGCCATGGTGAGGAGAAGGAAGGTTCCGGCGAGCGCCGTGCCGAGGGCGAGCCCGATGCTGCGAGCGGCTCCCTGGATGCCGCCGGATTGCTCGGCCTCTTTGCGGGTCACAGCGCAGGCTACGGCATTGTTCGATTGGGAGTTGACGGCGCCCACGCCGAAGCCGCCGAGGGCCATTCCGGCGAACAGCGTTCCCGTCACGCCGTGCGCATGGACGCCGAAGGCCATGAGCGCGCAGGCGCAGGCGATGGCGATGAACCCCGTCCGGATGATGAGGCGCGAGGAAAGGTGCGGGGCGAGCTTGGGTAAAAAGGTTGCCAGAAGGAACATCGGGATGCCCGACAGGAGGGAGAGCATGCCGGTTTGCAGCGCCGTGAACCCGGTGACGAGCTGGAGGTACGGCGTGGCCAAGATGCCGACGGCGCCCATGTAGAAAAACGGAAGCGCGACGGCGGAAAGCCCCGCGCGAACCTTAGGCGAGGTGACGAACGCGGCGGGAATGAGGGGGTTGCCTCGACGTTGGGCGCGTCGCTCGGTGGGTACGAGCAGGCCGAGCAGCACGAGCCCGATGAGGATGGCGGGCAGGGTGGGGGGCAGTCCGCACAAGGTGAAGGGGCAGAGCTTCTGCGGATTGACGATGCCCCAGTCCGAGAGGTGCGCCACTCCGAACAGCGCGAGCCCCATGCCGAGGGCGGCCACGATGGTGCCGGCCACATCGAAGCGGCTGTGATTGCCGGAGAGGGGGGTGCGGGGAACGAGCCGCGTGCAGCACAGCACGAGCACGAAATAGATGGCCATGATGGCGAAGGTGAGGCGGAATCCCGAAGAGTCCATGACGATGCCCAAGATCAGCGGGGAGAGCGTCGAGAGCGCGGCCGCCCCGGCAATGGTGCCGAACGCGATGGCCCGCTGCCGCCCTTGGTAGAGCGCCGCGACCAGCCCGAGCACCGAGGGCGTGATAAGGCAGGCGCCAAGTCCCATGATGACGCGTCCTCCCCAGGTGAAGGCGAAGATGTTGGGGGAGAGCGCCGCCACCATCTCGCCCGCAACGGCCAGGGACAGCCCGATGGCCAGTGCGCGGCGCAGGCCGATGGTCACGCCGACGAGCCCTCCGGCTATCATGAACGCGCCGGCGATGAGCGAGAACAGCGTGGTGGCCATCTGGATATCGTCGAGGGTGGCGCCCAGCGTGCCCACGAGGCTTGCCGTCGCAAGGTTCATGGCCGCGCTGTCGCTTGAGGTGCCGATCTGCGCGAGGGCGAGAACGGCCAAGGGCGCATAGCTCGCCTTCGTGATTTCTGCCGGCCGCCGGGTGGTGGCGTTGGCGGTAATGGTCGTAGTTGCCATGATGCGCCTCTCAACTGTTTGCGGCGCCCCATGGCGCCGCCCCACTATCTTGTTGTCCCAGGGAAATTCTCTCCTAAATGCACGTCCATGCTGTCGTATTGCGCAGAATCTCGTACAATCGTTGCCATCTTGCCACGGTATTGTCGCCCTCAAAGGCTAGGCTCGCTCTACACTGGGAGCAGGGTCGTTCGCCCCGAGGGACCAAGCGGTGAGGAGGAGCTATGAACAGCAGGCAAGGAGCGCTCCTGCGGGCGCTGCTCGAAGCCAGCGACTACCGGACATCTGCCGATTACGCTCGCCGATTCGGCTGCTCGGATCGCACGATTCGCACCGACGTCAAGGCCCTCAACTCGTTTTTCGAGCACGAGGGACTCGCCACGCGGGTGGGCCGCCAGCGGGGGGCCGGGCTGCGCCTTGCGCTGGCTCCCGGCGAGGAGAACCGCCTCGTGCGCCTGCTCGAGGAGAGCGAAACGGAGATGCACCCGCGCTACGAGCGCCTGTGCCAGGAAATGATCGCGCTGACATGCTATCCCGGGCCCCATACCGCCGACAGCCTCGCGCGCCGCATGTTCCGCAACAAGCAGCAGATTCAGTCCGATTTGCGCTGGTGGCAGGGGATATTGAAAGTGAGCGGGCTCACGCTGTCCGTCGGCCGCCAGATCACCGTCGAGGGCCCCGAGTGGACCGTGCGGGGTTTCGTCATGTCCATGCTGTTCTCGTTCTCCTCGGCTGCGGTGCGCCGTCGCATCCTGCCCTCGCTGTTCGGATCGATCGAGCCCTACGACCGCCAGTTTCTGGAGCGCTGCATCGCCGAGATGCAGCGCGACCTCGGCTTCGAGTTCTCCAGCAACGCGCAATGGCAGTTCGGCGTGTACCTCTGCATTATGGTGACCCGCCTTCGCCTCGGCCATGGCCTGATGACGTGGCGCGGTGCCGACGGGTCCACGCCGTTCTTCGCCTACCTCAAGAAGCGGCTCGAGCGCCATTTCTCCCTGACGGTGAGCGATGCCGAGATGGGACTACTCAGCGACATGGCCCACTGCTGCACCTGGCAATGGAGTCTGGCCGCTATGAGCGCCTACGAGCCGAGCGAGCGCGCCCGCGCGTTCACCGACGACGTCGAAGAGGCCCTCAAGAAAGCGTTCGGCGCGCCCTTGCCCGAGGATGTACGCAAGCCCTTGGCCATTCTGTTCGAGAGCGGCCTGGCGCGACGCACCTGCGGGTTGGTGGCGGCGAATCCCAACGAGGAGTCGGTGAAGTACGAGGCCATGGACGGCGCCTGTCTTCTGTCCTCGGTGCTCTGCGAGGTGCCTTCGCTTGTCGAGGCCGACCTGTTCAGCCCGGACTACGCTCGCATTGTGCTCGTGCTGCTCGATTACCTCGACCAGGTCGGCGCGCTGCGCTGCTATCGGGTGGGTCTGGTGGTGAACTGCGGAATCGATCTGGCCCTTTGGGGCGCGCATCGCATCGAGAAGCTGACGAGCCGCCTTGAGGTGACCGATGTCCTGACGGAGAACGAGGTGCTCGCCGCCGCGAGCCGTCCCAACTCGACGCTGCTCGAGCGCTTCGACTTCCTCGTGTCCTTCGAGCCGATGGACGTCGATTTCCCCTGCGTGACGATCTCGCCGGGCGTCAGCCGCGCCGATATCGATCACATCATCGCCTCCGTGCCGCTTTGGCGACGGGGCCAGGAGGTTCACACGGCGTGGGAGCGGGGCGTACTGCCCGCCGGCCCCTCGCCCGAGAGCATGTTCGCCTCGCTGCACGCGCGCCTTACGGCCGACGGCCTTATCGACATGTCCCTCGAGCGCTTCGAATGGCTCGTCTGGACTCTGTCGGTGGTGAAGGATCGCACGCTCGTGTTCGCCTGGTGCGGGTCGGGCGTCTGCAAGACGGGCATCCGCATCTTCCGCCTGGAGGAGGGCGATCAGGCCGAGTGCGGCCAATGCACGATGGCCGCCGTTCTTGTGGGGGCGCCCGCCGAGCGGGGCGATCTCACGCCGCTCACGCAGGGTTTCAAGCGGCTGGTGGAAGACTATGCCGATACCTCGGATCTCGTCAGCGACGACGGATTTTTCGTCTGCTTCCCGGAGCCCGAATAGGGGACGAAAGGTCGGGGAAGCGAAGCTCGGGCAGGACGCGCGCGGCGCTAGGGGAGCAAAGCTCGACCAGCGTGCGAAGCCCGGACACAGCGCGAACAGCGCCGAGAATGCGAAAAAAGAAGGGAAGCCCGCGGGCCTCCCTTCTTTTTTCAGGCGACTGAGCCGTCGCTACTTCTCGTCGCGCTCGTAGAGGGTGTCGCCCTCCTTGATGGTGGCGAGCACGCAAATGTCGCGGATCTCGCGCGGATCGACGGCCAAGGGATTGCGGTCGAGCACCACGAGATCGGCCAGCTTTCCCGCCTCCAGGGTACCCTTGTCGGCCTCCTCGCCGTACTGGTAGGCGCCGTTGTAGGTGATGGCGCGCATGGCCTCGTACGGCGTCACCTTCTGGTCCTCGTCCAGCTGGACGCCGGCCTTGGTGATGCGGTTCACGGCGCACCAGGCGGCCTCCAGCAGGTTCGGGCGCAGCACCGGGGTGTCGGTGTGCAGGGTGAAGGGCAGCCCGGCCCGCTCGGCATCGCCGCAGGCGCTCACGCGGCCGCCGCGCACGGGACCCAAGTTCCGCAGGTGCGCGTCGCCCCAGTACCACACGTGCGAGGAGAAGATCGAGGGGATCATGCCGATTGCCGCCATCTTCTCATACTGGTCGGTGCGTGCCGTCTGGGCGTGGATCATCACCGGGCGCAGGGCCATCTTCTCGGGGTTGTCCGATGCGTCCCGCGCCGCCTCGTACACGCGCAGAAGCTGGTCGGCCGCCGCGTCGCCGTTGCAGTGGCACAGAAGCTGGTGGTTGGAGTCGATGGCCATCTTCGCGAAGGCGATGGCGTCCTCGTCGGTCATGGTGCTGTAGGCCACCCAGTCCTTTTCTCCGTCGGGGCCTTCCACGTAGGGCTCGGTCATCCAGGCGGTCAGCCCCTGGGGCGAGCCGTCGAGGAACATCTTCAGGCCGCCGAAGCGGAAGTGCCCGGTGTAGCTCTGGCTGTCGAACTCGGCGTTGTCCGCGAGCGTGGCCATCACGTCGCTGCCCCACATGGGATAGCTCACGATGTCCATCTTCAGCAGGCCGGCGCGGGCGAGGCCCACCAGCACCTTGGCCATGTCGGGCGCGGTGGCGCCGTCCTGGCAGGTGGTCACGCCGTGCTCCAGGTAGATGCGCTGCATGTCGGGAACCATGGCCGCGAAGTCCAGGCCCAAGCGGGGAGTGGTCACGGCGTAGAAGGGGTTCATGGCCGCCGGCTCCTCGGCGTAGCCGTCCAAGTCGCCGGTGCCGTTCATACGTCCGTAGCGGCCGCCCTCGGGGTCGGGGGTGGTGGGCGTGATGCCGGCCAGCTTCAACAGGCAGTCGTTGGCCACGCCCATGTGGTTGGACACGTGCGTGATGAGCACGGGGACGTCCTCGGACACGGCGTTCAGGATGGACTTGTCGGGGTGGCGCTGCTCGATGAGGTTGTTCTGGTCGTAGCCGTTGCCCATGATGACGCCGTCCGGGCCGATGTTGCGCTCGGCGGCGAACTTCTTCAGCGTCTCGGTGATCTCGGCGAAGGAGGTGCACTCGGACAGGTCGGCGTACAGGAGGTACTGCAGCGCGCCGGTGAAGTGGCTGTGCGGGTCGATGAGCCCGGGCAGCACGGCCGCGCCTCCCAGGTCGACCTCCTCGGCGCCCTCGGCGAGGCGGCGCGCCTCTTCCAAGGTGCCGACGTAGGCGATGCGGCCGTCGTCATCGACGAGGAGCGCGTCGGCGGTGTCGACGTCGTCAACCATGGTGACGAAGGTGGCATTGGAGAAAAGTCGTTTCATGAATTTCCTTTCAAACACGCGCGAGTTACATCTCGCGGTCGACGACCGGCTCGAAGGGCATCTCGTCGGCCGTCTCGGCCACGATGGTCTCCTCCTTGCCGTCCTCTTCCTTCTTGAAGATGGTGATCCAGCGGGTCGTGAACAGGCCGAGCAGGATCAGCACGCCGGACACCACGTACGAGGTGATGGTGGACTCGATGCGGGCGTCGGAGTTCAACTGCACGAGCTCGGTGCGCTGCTCGTCGGTCATGGGGATGTCGGCGATGGTCTGCTCGAACTGCTCGTCGCCCATGAGCGAGATGTTGCGCTCGGCCACGGCGGTGCGAACCTCGGGGGTGATGACGGGGCTGTCGGCCATGGCGTTGTCGATGTTGGCGGTGATGCCGAACAGCAGGACCGCGCCGATGGCGGCCACGCCGATGGCCTGGCCCACGTTGCGCATGGTGGTCTGGATGCCGCCGGACTGCGACGCGTCGCGCTCGTTTACGGCCAGGGCCACGATGTTGTTGGCCTGGGCGGAAACGATACCGGCGCCGGCGCCTGCCACGGCCAGGCCCACCCACATGAGCCCGTTGACCTCAGAGCCGTGCAGCGAGAAAGCCATGGGGATGAACGCGCTGGCCATCACGATGTAGCCGACCTGGATGACGCGGCGCGGGTTGGCGTTGGGCATAAACTTCGGGATGCCCAGCGAGAAGATGAAGGTGGGGATGCCCACGGCCAGCGCCATGACGCCCATGAGCACCGGCGACCAGCCGGCCACGAGCTGCAGGTAGGGGGACAAAAGAATCGCCTGGACGCCCATGAAGAAGAAGGTGATGGCGCTTGCCACGAGGCCGGCGCGCACCTGCGGGGTCTTCAGGAACGACTGGGGCAGAAGGGCGATGCCGTTCTTCTGCTCGACGCGCTTCTCGACCGGCACCAAGATCACGAGCAGGATCAGGCCGAGGACGGCCATGGGCAGGGCCGGGGAGATGCCGAAGATGGTGAAGGGGCACTCGGCGAAGGGCTCGATGAGGCCCCAGGCGGAGATGCGGGAGAGGCCCACGAGGAACAGGAACAGGCCCGTGGCGGCGATGCCGGTGCCCAGCCCGTCGAACTTCAGCTTCTCAGCGGGCTTCTCGATGGCCGGCAGCTTGAAGGACAGAAGCAGCACCAGGGCGAAGTACACGGCCAGGGCGCCGAAGGTGATGCGGAATCCGCCGAACTGCATAACGATGCCCAAGAACAGCGGCAAAAATGCCGACAGGCCCGAGGCCGCGCCGATGCAGCCGAAGGCCAGCACGCGGTTCTTGCCATGGTAGATGAACGGAATGAGGCCGAGCACCGAGGGGATCATGAAGCTGGCGCCGAAGCCGACAAGGATGCGGCCGCCCCAGATGAAGATCGTCATGTTCGGCGACAGCGCCATGACCAGCTCGCCGGCGGCGCACAGAGCCGCGCCGAGGCGGAAGTTGGTGCGCCAGCCGATGATGGTGCCCACGAGTCCTCCGGCCACCATGAAGGCGCCGGCCATGAGCGAGTACACCATGTTCGCCAGCTGAATGTCGGGAGTCGTCGCGCCGAGCACGTCGACCAGCTGCTGGTTGGCGAGGCCGAGCGCGCCATTGTCGCCCGACGTTCCCATCTGCGCCAGAATCAGCACGATAATGGGCAGCACGAGGAACTTCTCAACACCCCCCTCGGGATGCGTCGTTTTGCTCTTCGCCATTATGTCCTCCTTTAATCTTGGATGGAATGCCTATGCCGAAAAGGGTAGTCTCGCAAGCTCCCTCCGTAATTCGGCGGCGCTCATTGTAGGAAGACTGCTTCCTTTTCGATCGGGAAACGTTTTCCGTTGCAACGGAAATGTTCCATTTGGGAAAAGGGAACACGGGTTCCTATACTGCTTGTCGGTCAATTTCCGTGCGGCCCGCTGTCGCGGCAGCTCAAACCAGTGAAACGTTGCGAGCGGGCGCGCGGTCGCGAGTGAGCGCAACAAGAAGAAAGGAATGCTTCATGGCAAAGACCTCCAAGATCGCAAAGGCTCCCAAGTCCTTCAAGTCCTACGCGCTGAACAAGTGCCTCATCGGCTACGGCGTGGTGAACGGCATCATCAACGCGGCCATCTTCGCCGGCATCAACGCCGGCGCTCCCGATGCGATGTTCGGCATGCACGACATCGTGCACGACCTCGCCTTCACCGGCCTTCTCCTCGGTATGCTGCTGTTCGCCTGCGTCGTGCCGCTCACCCGCATGGATCTGCGCAAGGGCGTTTTCTCCCTGCCCGGTGCGGCGGGCGGTGCCTTTCCGCTCGTCTCCTCGTCCTACGCGGTCTCCATTCTCGGCGTGGGCGCGCTCGCCGCGGTGGTCATGACCGGTGCCGGCGCCCTTCTTTCCTTGGCATTGCCGGCCGCCGGCGCTACCGTGACCGGCATGATGTTCCTCAAGGGCCTGGTGTGCGCTTTGGGCGGCGCGGTCGCCGGCTGGTTCACCATCAGCTTCGTGGTGCGCGGCCAGCAGAAGGCCGACGAGGTGGCGGCCGCCATGGCCTCCAAGACTGCCGGGGCTGCGCTCTAGGATAGCTTGCTCGGTCCTGCGCTTGCGCCCGTCGAGATCGGTCTTGCGAAAGGCCGTTCCCGGCGGGCGCGCTTTGTTTCGAGCGAGGCGCGGGGCTGCTTGTCGAAACAGGTCGGGAACGAATCGGTGGCCCGCCGATGGCAAGGTTGCCCCTAAGGTTCCTCCGTGCCCACCCTTCCGTAACGGCACTCCGGGTTTTCGCCGATGGCATCAGGGCGACGCCCATACTGAGAGGCGCCGGGCGACTTCGGCAAGTTGTGCCGGCAGACGAAGATCCCGATGAAAGGAATGCTCATGGCAAAGTCAATGGCTGGCTCGGCGCCCGCGGCGCCGACGCGGTCCGCCAAGCCGTTCAATTCATACTTACTGAATAAGTGCATCGTCGGTTACGGCATCATCAACGGCATCATCAATGCGGTCATTTTCTATCTTATGCACCTGTCTGAGCCCGAGCTCCTCTTCAGCGAGGCCGACATCTTCCATGACTTCGCGCTTACGGGGGTTCTGCTCGGCATTCTGCTGTTCGTCATCGTGGTGCCGCTCACCCGCATGGATCTGCGCAAGGGCGTTTTCTCCGGGCCGAATGTCGCCAATCTCGGCGGCGCGGCGTCTCTCGTGCCAGCAAGCTACGCTCCGGCGCTGCTCGTGGCAACGGTTGCCGCCACTGTCTCGCTGATGGGCGTCGGTGCTTTCGCCTGCGTGCTTCTGCCGCTGCCGCTTACCGTGACGGGTCTTATGCTGCTCAAGGGCCTTGTGTGCGCTTGCGCCGGTGCCGTCGCCGGGTACATCACGATCTGCTACGTCGTGCGCTCTGGCAAAAGCGAGGCCTAGGGGGCCGGTCTGCAGAGCCGCGGTGCCCTGCTTGGGACGGGCGGGGTCGGCAGAGTGCGGCGAATCGACGCCATAGGGAGACGCAGGATGCCCTGCGTCTCTTTTTTGTGTCATGGTCTCGGTGACGTGTAGCCACTGTGGGAGGGTTGTGGCATAATAGCGAACCGTGCGCTTCCGCGGCGGATTCCCGTGGCGGATCGCCGAGGAAGTGTTCGCGCGGGCGATAAGCCCGTACCGTGTCAGGAAACGATGGAGGAACTATTCGTGGAAACTAAGGTTGAGTCCCTGGAGGGCAACAAGGTCAAGGTCACCGTCACGGTGGACGCCGCCGATATCGACGGCCGCATCAAGAAAACCTACAAGGACTTCGCTCGCAAGTACAACTTCCCGGGATTCCGCAAGGGCAAGGCCCCGCGCCCGGTTATCGACAACGCGCTGGGCGCCGAGGCGGTCGTCGGCACCGTCACCGAGGAGCTGCTGAACGGCACGTGGACGGCCGCGATCGACGAGGCCAAGCTCGCCCCGGTGGGCGGCCCGGTCATGGAGACCAACGAGATCGTGAAGGCCGGCGAGCCCTACGAGTACTCCTTCACCATCGAGCTGCGCCCCGAGGTGGAGCTTACCAGCTACGAGCCCGTGGCCATCGAGATGCCCTTCGCCGAGGCCACCGATGCCGAGATCGACGAGCAGGTCGAGGCCATGGCCGAGCACTACACCGACTACGAGGACGCTTCCGCCGCTACCAAGATGAAGCCGGAGAACTACGCCGACCTCACCATGAAGGCCACCGACGCCGACGGCAACGAGATCGCCGCGCTCGCGAGCGAGTCCCGTCTGTACGGCCCGGGCACCGGCATGTTCTCCGAGGCCTTCGACGAGGAGATCCTCGGCATGAAGAAGGGCCAGACCAAAGAGTTCACGCTCGAGATTCCCGAGGACGAGACGGCCGTGCTTCTGGCCGGGCAGGCAGGCAAGCCTGTCACCTTCGAGGTCACCTGCAACGTGGTGAAGAAGAAGGTCACGCCCGAGGTCACCGACGAGTGGGCCAAGGAGAAGATGGGCTTCGAGTCCGTCGAGGACATGCGCGAGCGCATCAAGGAGTCGCTGAATGCGCAGAAGGGCTCGCTGATGCCGCGCATCAAGGAGAACAACATCATGGTCGAGCTGCGCGACCGCGTCGAGGGCGATGTGCCCGAGTCGCTCGTCGAGCAGGCCGAGACATCGCTGCTCCAGGACTTCTTCGGCCAGCTGCAGCAGGCCGGCATGACCTTCGACGCCTACCTGGCCAGCCGGAACATCACGCCCGACCAGTTCAAGGCCGACCTGAAGGCCCAGTCCGCCGACCAGGTGAAGGAAGAGCTGGCGCTCGAGGCGTGGGCGCGCCACAACAACATGGAGATCACCGACGAGGACGTCACTGCCGAGTTCGCCAAGACCGGCGTTGAGGATCCCGCGGCGCTGGAGCAGGAGTGGCGCGACGCCGGCCGTCTGCACCTCATCCGCACCGGTCTTTTGCGCCAGAAGGCCATCGAGGATCTCATGGAGAACGCGAATGTGACCGAGGTGGACTTCGCCGCCAAGGCCGCCGAGGAGAAGAAGGCCGCCAAGAAGCCGGCGAAGAAGAAGGCTGCCAAGAAGGACGAGGCTGAAGAGGCCGCCGAGTAGCCTCGAACAAGATGCGCTTTCGGAAGGGCGGGCTTATCCCGCCCTTCTTGTTGGGGGTCTCCCAAAAGCGGGCTACGGGGTACAGCTCAGTCGCTCAGACAGTCCTCGCTCGGCAGAACAGGACATTTAGTCCTGTTCTGTTCGCTGCGGAACTCGCTTGGTGAGCAGCACCCCGTATCCCTTTAAGCTCTTACATTCTTCGAAGTGTTCCTAACCTGAACACCCCGTGTCTTCATCCTGTCTTCCATGCTCCCGTATGGGCGTTTTGCATTCGGGCTTGCATTGCGAACGGATGTATAGCAATATGATCTTGAACTATGTGAAGGCCGCTGCGAGCGGCCCTATTTACGAAAGCGAGGTATCTATGGGCATCGAACGTATGCAGAGCGGCCTGGTCCGCCCGAGCAACGCCCTCATCCCCTACGTCATCGAGCAGTCGCCGCGTGGCGAGCGCAGCTACGACATCTACAGCCGCCTGCTCAACGACCGCATCATCTTCCTCGGCGAGCAGATCGACGACCACGTGGCCAACTCGGTCGTGGCCCAGCTTCTGCACCTGGAGGCCACCGATCCGGACAAGGACATCTCCCTGTACATCAACTCGCCCGGCGGCTCGGTCACGGCCGGCCTCGGCATCTTGGACACCATGAACTTCATCAAGTGCGACGTGTCCACCATCTGCATCGGCGAGTGCGCCTCCATGGCCGCGGTGCTCCTCTCCTCGGGCACCAAGGGCAAGCGCTTCGTGCTGCCGAACTCCATGGTGCTCATCCACCAGCCCTTGGGCGGCGCCCAGGGCCAGCAGACGGAAATCGCCATCGTGGCCGACTTCATGCTGAAGACGCGCAAGCGCCTGAACAAGATCCTGGCCGAGAACACCGCCCAGTCCATCGAGAAGATCCAGCTCGATACCGAGCGTGACAACTACATGACCGCGGAGGAGGCCAAGGAATACGGCCTCGTCGACGAGATCATCTACCATCACGGCGCCATGCCCGGAGAGAAGAAGAGCGAATAAATTCTCATGAACCACCGTCACGACAATTACGGCCCCACTGACACCAATTACTTCTGCGCCTTCTGCGGCAAGACCGGAGACCAGGTCAACGCCATGATCTCCGGCCCTAACGGCATCTATATCTGCGACGAGTGCATCTCGGTGTGCGCCGACGCCATGATGCGGGACATGGGCTACGCCATGGCCCAGGAGGTGGAGATGCTGGAGGACGACCCGCGCCGCATGGGCTGGATGAACCCGCCGGCTGCCCAGGTCGAGCGCCAGGCCAGTCCCGTGGTCGACAACGCTCCGTCGCCGGCCGAGGTGCTGGGGGACCTCCCAACGCCTCACGAGCTGTACGCGCGCCTCTCGGAGCACGTCGTCGGCCAGGAGGAGGCCAAGCGCGCCCTTTCCGTGGCCGTCTACAACCACTACAAGCGCATCTCCATGGGCGCCCCCGCCCAGGAGGGCGACGTGGAGCTGGCCAAGAGCAACATCATGCTCATCGGCCCCACGGGCTCGGGCAAGACGCTTCTGGCCCAAACGCTCGCCCGCACGTTGAAGGTGCCCTTCGCCATCGCGGACGCCACCACGCTCACCGAGGCGGGATACGTGGGCGAGGATGTGGAGAACATCCTGCTCAAGCTCATCACCGCGGCCGATTTCGAGGTGCCCCGGGCCGAGATCGGCATCATCTATATCGACGAGATCGACAAGATCGCCCGCAAGGCCGAGAACCTTTCCATCACCCGCGACGTGTCTGGCGAGGGCGTCCAGCAGGCGCTCCTCAAAATCGTCGAGGGCTGCGAGGCCTCCGTTCCGCCCCAGGGCGGCCGCAAGCACCCCCAGCAGGAGCTCATCCCCATCGACACGACGAACATCCTGTTCATCTTGGGCGGCGCCTTCGTGGGCCTGGCCGACATCGTGGCCCAGCGCGTGGGCACCACGTCCCTCGGCTTCGCCAGCGAGCTGCCCGCCTCCAAGAAGGAGTCCGAGGCCGAGCTTCTGAAGAAGGTGCTGCCGGAGGACTTGAACAAGTACGGCATGATCCCCGAGTTCGTGGGCCGCATTCCGGTTATCACCTCCTTGAACGAGCTGTCGGAGGAGGATCTCGTCCGCATCCTCGTGGAGCCGAAGAACGCGCTCGTCAAGCAGTACACCCGCATGTTCGAGTTCGAGGACTCGCGCCTCACCTTCGAGCCTGCAGCCCTTACCGCCATCGCTCACGAGGCGGTGGAGCACGGCACCGGCGCCCGCGGCCTGCGCTCCATCTGCGAGCGCGTGCTCATGGACGTCATGTACGATTTGCCGGAGCACAACGGAGCCACCACGGTCACGGTGCGCGCGAGCGACATCGCTGGCGAGACGCGACCGGAGATCGTCGAGGTCGCCGACGCCACCGCTCAGGTGGCCCTTTCTGCCTAGGGCAGCGGGCCTTCTGTGCGATAATCGCCCAAGGCAATCTGGCGGGCGGCCGCGTGCGTGCCGCCCGCCTTGTTTTATACCGAGTATCCAGGGAAAGCGAGGGTCAAGGCAATGTCCGAGGACAAGAGGAAGTCCACCGACTACGCCGCCATGGAGCGGCCCATCTTCGAGGCGTGGAAGGACGCCGGCTACTTCCAGCGCACGCCGGGCTTCGGCGAGCACGCGGGGGAGTCCTACACCATCGTCATCCCGCCTCCGAACATCACCGGCGTGCTGCACATGGGGCACGCGCTGAACGACACCATCCAGGACGCCTGCATCCGCCGCGCCCGCATGCGCGGTTTCCAAACCCGCTGGATCATCGGCACCGACCACGCCGGCATCTCCACCCAGACCAAGGTGGACAAGCGCCTGGCCGAGCAGGGCATCTCCCGTTTGGAAATCGGCCGCGAGGCGTTCATCGAGGAATGCTACAAGTGGCGCGAGGAGTACGGCACCACCATCGTGAACCAGATCAAGGGTATGGGCTGCTCCTGCGACTACTCCGACGAGCACTTCACGCTCGAGCCGGCCTACGTGCGCGCCGTGCGGAAGCTGTTCACCGACTGGTACCACGAGGACATCATCTACCGCGGCAAGCGCATCGTGAACTGGTGCCCGCACTGCACCACGGCCATCGCCGACGACGAGGCCGAGTACGTGGACGAGGCGGGGCATCTGTGGTATCTGCGCTACCCGCTCACCGAGCCGGTGTGTGGCCTGGAGTACCTGGTCGTCGCCACCACGCGCCCCGAGACGATGCTCGGCGACACCGGCGTGGCTGTCAATCCCAAGGACGAGCGCTTCGGCCACCTTGTGGGCAAGACGGTGAAGCTGCCGCTCGTGGACCGCGAGATCCCCATCTTCGCCGACTGGCACGTGGATACCGAGTTCGGCACGGGCTGCGTGAAGGTGACGCCGTCGCATGACCCCAACGACTGGGCCATGGGGGAGCGCGCCGGCCTTGAGCGCATCAACATCTTCGACGAGACGGCCCATGTCGTGGAAGGCTACGGGAAGTTCTCCGGCATGGACCGCGACGAGGCCCGCGAGGCCATCGTGGCCGCCTTCGAGGAGCTGGGCTTGCTCGATCACGTGGAGGACCACGATCACTCCGTCATGACCTGCTACCGCTGCCATACCAAGCTGGAGCCCTGGGAGTCTGAGCAGTGGTTCGTGGCCGTGGACGCCCTGAAGGAGCCGGCGGCCCGCGTGGTGGAGGACGGCTCCATCCAGTTCCATCCCGCGCGCTGGAAACAGGTGTACCTGGACTGGCTCGCGAACCTGAAGGACTGGTGCATCTCCCGCCAGCTGTGGTGGGGCCACCGCATCCCCATGTTCT
>OLRP01001763.1_pt1 | contig 16338 bp, 9 predicted proteins | sample 1672401 | NCBI WGS metagenome assembly OLRP01 (sample SAMEA3136682, study PRJEB25190) | human gut metagenome | reverse complement strand
AAATCGAGGAAAAATTGCATCCGGCCATCCCACATAAACAACTACATATCAACACATTAGCAATAAAATCATAAAAACAGAATTTGCATTTAATAGAATATTTAATGAGAATGTTACTATTGAATATAGTGAGGCTTGGGATTATGGATTATATAGTAATTTCAATAATGAGGAGGTAGAAAATAATGACACTAGCGACCTTTAATAATATTAAAAAAGAAGATGAAACATCTGCAAACATTAAGGTTAAGAAAACATTTACTAATGGTTCAGCAGATAAAGCGTTTAGCTTTAAATTGATTCCAGTCGGAAATGCACCAATGCCAGAGGGTACTGAGAATGGCGTGAAGTCAATTAATGCTTCTCAAAATGATGGCATTAAGAGTTTTGGCAACATCAAATACACAGAAGCAGGAATTTATACTTATGAAGTTACAGAAGATTCTTCAAATGCGGAAACTGGTATTACATATGATAATAGCATTTGGAAGGTTACTGTGAATGTACCGGAAGGATTTGAAACACCTACTGTAACTTATAGTAATGGGAAGGATACACCTAATACGGTAACTGCGGAATTTACCAATAGTAAATATGAAGCAGCTGGAAGCCTGAGCCTTGCCGGAAGCAAGAAGCTGGACGGAAAGACGCTGGAAGCTGGAGAGTTTAATTTTGAAGTAACGGGAACCGGCCTTGCAACAGCAGTTAAGGCAAGCAATACCGCAGATGGAAAAGTAGACTTCGGCCAGATCGCAAGCTGGAACGGAGTGGAAGACAAAACGTTCACATTCGAGGTAGGCGAAGTCAATGACGGAAAGAAAGGCTATACCTACGACGGAACGAAATATACCGTAAAGGTAAAAGCAACCTTTGACAATGCAACAAAGAGTTACAGCTACGCACTGGAAGAAGGAACCAGCAAAGATGTAACGATCGATGCAGCAACCGGAGCAATCAGCCTGCCTGAGAATTCGTTTACCAACACATACACCGCAACCGGCTCCACAACCCTCACCGCAACAAAAAAAATGACTGGACGTTCCTTCCAGTCTGGTGATAATTGGACATTCACAGTAACAGCATCTCCGACAACTGCCCCGATGCCGGAACACCCAGTCGTTACCACAAGTGCAACCAGTGGAAACAGCGAAACACTTGATTTTGGAAAGATTAACTACACACTCGACAATGTTGGCACTTATGTTTATACAATCATCGAGAGTGGAAATGTAACCAATGTGGAAAATGACCCAATTGCAGTAAGAACCGTAACAGTTACAGTTACTGACAATGGAGACGGAACCCTTAATGTTCAAAAGACAGAAGACGAGAATGGCTTAACCTTCACGAATAAGTACGCAGAAGGTGAGACCACACTTGGAGTAACCAAGGTATTAAGCGGCCGTGAATTTAAGGAGGGAGATGCATGGACATTCAACCTGACAGCAGATTCTGAAACTGCTCCAATGCCAGCAGAAACAAGTGTAACAACAACTGCAACAAGTGGAAACAGACAGTCATTGACCTTTGGAACTATCAAGTACAGCCTTGCAGATGTTGGAAATACCTATACCTATACAATTACCGAAAGCGGAAGCGGAGAGGGCGTAACCAACGATCCAAACGCAACCCGTACCGTAACAGTAACTGTAGCAGAAGGTAGTGACGGCAAGCTTGCTATCACCAGAACAGAGTCTGAGGGTGGAACTGTATTTACCAATATTTATAATGCTACCGGAAGTCTCACATTGGAAGCAAATAAGAAGCTTAAGAATAAAACTCTTGCAGCTGGTGCATTTAGCTTTGAGCTGAAGGAACTGACTGCTGAGAATACAAAAGTTCTTGAGACAATTCCTAACGAAGCTGACGGAAGTGTGAACTTTACCACAATTAATTACACCCTTGCAGACGTTGGTACTCATACTTATACAGTATCAGAAGTTAAGGGAGATGATGGAACTGTTACTTATGACGGAACTATTTATACAGTAGAAGCAACTGTAACAGATGCCGGAAATGGAACCTTGAATGTAAGCAAGGTTATTAAGAAAAATGGTGAGAAAGTAGATTCCATTGATTTCACGAATACTTATGTAGGAGAAATCGAGATTGCTGGAACCAAGACCTGGAATGATAATAATGACCAGGAGGGAATCCGTCCAACAAGCATTACCGTAAACCTTTTTGCAAATGGTGAGAAAGTTAAAGATCAGAAGGTAACTCCTGATGGAAATGGAAATTGGAATTATAAATTTGAGAAACTTCCAGAGTACAATGAGAATGGAAAAATTACTTACACCGTAACCGAGGATGCAGTTGAAGGCTACACCACCGAGCTGGATGGCAACAACTTCATCAACACCCATGTACCAGAAACAACCGAGATCAGCGGAACCAAGACCTGGAATGATGCAGAGGATCAGGACGGCAAACGCCCAGAGAGCATTACCGTGAAACTTCTTGCAAATGGAGAAGAAGTGAACAGCCAGACGGTAACCGCAGGCGAGGATGGCAGCTGGAACTACAGCTTTACCAATCTGCCGAAGTTCGCAAATGGCCAGGAAATCACCTACACCGTAAGCGAAACCCCGGTAGAGGACTACACCACGACCTATGATGACAACGACATTATCAACAGCTACACCCCAGGCCAGACCAGTGCCACCATCACCAAGATTTGGGCTGATGCAGATAACCAGGATGGAATCCGTCCGGAGAGCATCACCGTAACTCTTCTTGCAGATGGCAAAGAAACAGGAACAACAGCGACTCTGACTGCAGCCAACAACTGGACCGAGACCATAACCGGTCTTCCGGAGAAGGCTAACAGAAAAGCAATCGAGTACACCTGGGCAGAGAAAGATCTTCCAGATGGATACGAACTGACCGATAACAGCACAGACGGAACCGTTACAACCCTGACCAATACTCATACCACAGCGGTTACTTCCCTTAGCGGAACCAAGACCTGGGAGGACGCAGACAATCAGGATGGCAAACGTCCGGAGAGCATTATCATCAATCTTTTTGCAGATGGCAAACAGATTGAGAACAAGACTGTAAAAGCAGATGCACTTGGCAACTGGGCTTACAGCTTCACCAATCTGCCGAAATTTGCAAATGGCAAGGAAATCGTTTACACCGTAACTGAGGATGCAGTTGAAGGTTATACAACCAAGGTGGATGGAAATAACTTCATCAACAGTTATAAACCGGAAACAACCGAAGTCAGCGGAACCAAGAACTGGAATGATGCAGAGGATCAGGATGGTAAGCGCCCAGAGAGCATTACCGTAAGACTTCTTGCAAATGGAGTCGAGAAAGACAGCCAGACTGTGAAAGCAGATGAGGCTGGCAGCTGGACTTACAAGTTTACAAACCTGCCGAAATATGAAGCAGGAGAAGAAATTGTTTACACCGTAACCGAGGATGCTGTTCCGGATTACACAACGGAAATCAGCGGCTACGATATCACCAACAGCTACGCACCTGGCAAGACCAGCGTAACCGTTACCAAGGCATGGGTTGACAACAATAACCGCGATAATCACAGACCAGACGCAATCAAGGTACAGCTGAAAGCGGACGGTGTGAGCAGCGGCGAGGAAATTACCCTGAATGCAGAGAATAACTGGACCTACACATGGTCTGACCTTGACCAGAAGAAAGCCGGTAAGGACATTGCCTATACCGTAGAAGAGACTGGAAAAGCAGCTGGTTACATTTCCACAGTAACCGGAAATGCAGAAGAAGGCTTTATCATTACCAACACCATTACCTCCGTGAAGATCAGCAAGGTAGACATCACCGACCAGAAAGAACTGGCAGGTGCTCATATCCAGGTGATCGACAAGGATGGAAATGTAGTAGAAGAGTGGGATTCCACATGGGAAGCTCACGAAGTAACTGGCCTGAAGCCTGGCGAAACCTATACCCTTCGCGAGACTGTAGCACCAGAGGGATATACTTTGACCAGCGATACCACCTTTACCCTGAAAGAGGATGGAACCGTTAACAAAGATACTACCACAACAACCATATCAGATAATGGAACCCTTCTGGTAGAAGACAGCAGAACTTCTGTAAAAGTAAGCAAAGTAGATATTTCCGATGGGAAAGAGCTGGAAGGTGCTCACATCCAGATCATTGACCAGGATGGAAACGTAGTAGACGAGTGGGATTCCACCAAGGAAGCTCATGTTACCGAGAAACTGAAAACCGGTAAGATTTACACTCTTCGTGAGACTGTAGCGCCAGACGGATATTTACTTACAAGCGACACTACTTTTGTTCTGAAAGAAGACGGAACAGTAGATGCAGAAAAAACAACAGCTGTTTCCAAGGATGGTGTTTTACTTGTACAGGATAAACTGGCAACCTCAGCATCTATTGCAGTAACAAAGAAACTTACCTATATTGGTGAAGGTCTGGCAGCAAGAAATCAGACCTTCTATGTAGCCCTGTATTCTGATAAAGAATGCACACAGAGAGTTTCTGATGTGAAAGCTCTTGTATTCAAGAATGCAGATGCTTCCACCGTAGTATTCTCAGAGAATATTAAGGCAGGCAAGACATACTACATTGCAGAGTGTACACAGGATGGAACTTCTCAGACGATCGGCGCTCTTGCAGATGGAACCGTCTATGAAGCTGTATTTGGCAATGGTAACTCCACAACAGTAACCGAAGCCGATGGAACAACAACCGTTTCCTTTGAAAACGTGTTCAGCAGCTTCCCGCCAGATGGATTCTACAAACAGGGTCAGCTGACAATTACCAAGAAGGTTCTTGGTGCAGATGGAGGCACCAGAAACAGCAACGAGGTATTCTATGCAGGTATCTTTGATGATGCAGCTCATACACAGCTTTCCCAGCAGGTTGAGCAGAACATTATCAAGCTTGATATGGACGGTGGCTATGAAGTAAGTGAGATCATCAATGTTGGTCTTGCCCAGTCAGGAGCAAAGGTAACCCTGTATGTAACGGAAACTGATTCCAACGGAAAACCAATTGCAGGCTCCGAAGGCTTTGGATATAAAGTTACCGTAAGTGCAGATTCTGTTATATTTGATGAAACGAATATGACAGCAGAAGTTGTCATCACCAACCAGGAAGAAAGCACAGTAACAGAAACACCAACACCTACTCCTTCTTCCGATGGTGGAAATAGCGGTGGCTCCGAAAATCATTCCGGCGGCTACGGCGGTGGCAAATCACCGAAGACCGGAGATGATACCCCGATCGGAACTTATCTGATGCTTCTTCTTGCAGCTGCAATGCTTGCAGCCGAGACTGAAAGACGCCGCAGAAGAAACAAAAGACAGTAAAGCAAAACAAAGTTTCTGATCAGATTGGAACCATAACAAAGCAAGTACAAATGAAGGCGGTCCGCACACAAAGCGGATCGCCTTTTTGCAGATTCACTTTAGCTTCCTGCTCAATTAAGGAAAACTACAGAACAGCCCTGTGGTTCTGGTTTTGCAAAAAAGTAAAAAAACTTTCCTGAAAAGTGGAAAAACATCCCGAAGAAAGAGTTGACGAAACAGCCCTACTGGTATAATGAAGTCAAATTAAAGGATATTACATTTGGGAATGACTTTATAGATTTCAGGAGGTTTCCATTATGAGAAAGAATACATTAAAAAAAGCAATGGCAGTTATGATTTCAGCGACAATGCTGGTGACAGGATATACAGTAGTTTCCGCAGAAGGATTTACAGATGCGGAGGCACTTGCAGAGATGGATGCTTTTACTACAGGTAATGAAGCTGTATATGTGGAAGAAGTTCAGCCGGAAGCTGCACAGACTGAGGAGGTTCAGCCAGAGCAGACTCAGACAGAGGTTCAGCCGGAGGTTGCACAGACCGAGGAAGTTCAGGCAGAAGAATCTCAGGATGAGTTCCAGACCGGGGAATCTGCTGAAGAAGCCGCTTTTGTTGATGGATTCACAGATAGCTCTGCAGAAGCTGATCCAGCTGAGTTTACCGATGGAACCGGTGAAGTTGGAGATGCAGTAGAAACTACCGTAGATTCCGATTTCCGTTTCGAGAACGAAGAAGTCATTATCACTGCAAAAGTGTTTGATGAGACAGCTCTTCCAGAAAACGCTGAAATGAACGCTGTAAAGCTTGAAGCTGGCAGTGAGAAATATGAAGAAGCAAAACAGGCTTCCATCAGAGACCTTGGAACAACAGAAGACGACGAGTACACTTTCTACGACGTAACCTTCATCGCAGATGGTGTTGAGATCGAAGTTCCAGACGAAGCAGTCGTAATTAATATGGAATTCAAAAATGTTGCATCAGAGGAAAACGAAACCCAGAGCGCCCTCCACATCCAGGAGACAGAAGCTGGCGTAGTTGCCCAGGACGTAACCGCACAGTCCGCAGACGGAACACTGAAATCCGTAGGATTTAACTTCTAAAATTCAATAACCGCAAGCAGATACAGGACTTTCTGAGAAATCGGAAAGTCCTTTTTGTATAATCAAAATTTCATCTATGCTGCTCCCGCCACGCCCGTGGTGAAACCCCATACACATTTTTAAAAGCCCGGGAGAAGTGGAGGGCGTTTTCGTAGCCTACGGCAGAGCCGATATCTCCTATAGATAATGTGGTCAGCTTCAGCAATTCCGCCGCTTTTGTCATGCGGTAATGAATGAGAAATTCCTGTGGAGAGTGTCCTGTGCTGGTGCGGAAAATTCGTCCCAGATAGCTTCTGTTAATACCGCATACAGCTGCCACATCCTCAATAGAAATATCATTCTGGAAGTTCTGTTCGATATAATTTATTGCCTCTTTTATATAATAATCACTCATTTTACTGGTGGCGGCAGGCTGTGGTCTGGCAACAGATTGTGCAAGCAGGTCCGCAAAAAGATAGAAATGTCCCATCAGATGAAAAGGAGATTGCTCTGAATTCTGAGAAATGTAAATCAGTTCATCCGCCATCTTTTTTCGTGCCTCCCTGGAGTGGGCCATATAGACTGGCGCATCCTTGGAAAAGCCACAAACGTTGAGGATTTCTGTGGTACGCAGCCCGTCAAACTCCACCCAGACGTATTCCCATGGCACCTGAATATCTGCCACATAAGTGGTGATCTGTCCTGGAAAAATCATAAATCCCTGTCCGCTCCGAACCTGATAATTTACATTCTGCCCCTTGGAATTCGTGGCCATCAGGGTGCCTGTTCCGGAAAGAACATAGTGAAAAAGATAGTGATTCCGCGTTGCCGGACCAAATAAATGTCCGGGAGTACACTTCTCATGTCCATATTGGTAAAGGCATAGATCAATGAAAGTTTCGCTCGGAAAAATGTGAAAGTTGTTATCCATATCCGGAATCCTCCTGTTACATTTGCTGACAATATATCATAATGCGATAATATATTTCATTATACCATAAAAAACCATCATAAAGGCATAAAATAAGAAAAATTAAGCTATTTAAGTGTTGATTTTGGTATGCTATACTTAACACATCATAGAAAAAGGAGGCCCCACTCATGGCAATCACCTTCAACGAAACAACCCGGATCTTTACCCTCACCACTGCCCACACTACCTATCAGATGCAGGCGGATGCTCAAGGGTACCTTTTGCACCTGTATTATGGTGCCAGAACTGCAGGAGAAATGGACTATCTTCTGAATTATGGAGACCGTGGCTTTTCTGGAAATCCGAATTCAGCAGGCAGCGACAGAACCTATTCTCTGGATGCATTGCCACAGGAATATCCATCACTTGGCACAGGAGATTTCCGAAATTATGCGTTAAATATAGAGAATGCAGATGGTTCCCAGTGCTGCAATCCGGTTTACATAACACATGAAATTGCGGCTGGAAAATACACTCTGAAAGGTCTTCCATTCGTCCGTGCAGAAGAAAATGAAGCGGAAACTTTGAAGATTATACTGGAAGATCCTGTTACAAAAGTAGAGCTTCATCTGCTCTACGGAGTACTGGAAAAAGAAGATATTATCACCAGAAGTGTGATAATTAAGAATGCTGGAAAAGCCCCTGTAACAGTAAAAAAAGCCCAGTCTGCATGCCTGGATTTCCTTCACGGAGACTATGATCTGATCAAATTTTATGGCAGACATGCTATGGAAAGAAACATGGAAAGAATGCCGGTTTCCCATGAAAGCACCCGAATTGGCAGCCGCCGTGGAACCTCCAGCCACCAGTATAATCCAGGGGTAATCCTTGCAGGAAAAAACACAAATGAAGACAGCGGAAGCTGCTACGGAATGCTGTTTGTATACAGTGGAAACTTCCTTGTAGAAGCAGAAAAGGACCAGTATGATCAGACCAGAATCCAGATGGGTCTGACTGATGAACTGTTTGCATATCCCCTGGAAGCCGGAGCTGAATTTACCGCGCCAGAGGTTATTTTATCCTACACAAACAAAGGTCTTTCCAGGCTTTCCCAGCAGTACCATCACTGCATTATGAATCATATCTGCCAGGGAAAATACGTCCATGCAAATCGTCCTGTCCTGATCAACAGCTGGGAAGCCGCATATTTTGATTTCACCGGAGACACCATCGTAGAGCTTGCAAAGGAGGCAAAAGCGCTTGGAATCGATATGGTGGTTATGGATGATGGATGGTTCGGAAAGCGAAATGACGACAATTCTTCTCTCGGCGACTGGTATGTGAACGAGGAAAAATTAGGCGGAACTCTGACGAAATTAATCGAAAGAGTAAACGCAGAAGGCGTGAAATTCGGTATCTGGATTGAGCCTGAAATGGTCAGTGAGGACAGTGATCTTTACAGGGAACATCCGGAATGGGCAATCACAATTCCAGGCCGCAAGCCTGTCCGTTCCAGAAACCAGCTGGTTCTTGATTTTTCCAGAAAAGAAGTACGTGATGAGATATTTAAACGCATTTGCGCAGTTCTGGATCAGGGGAATGTGGAGTACATTAAATGGGATATGAACCGCAGCCTGGCAGATATTTATGCACCAAACGTGACCTATGATTATGTTCTTGGGGTGTACGATTTCCTGGAAAAACTTACGAACCGTTATCCGGATATTCTTATTGAAGGCTGCAGCGGAGGCGGCGGAAGATTTGATGCCGGAATGTTGTATTATACGCCTCAGATCTGGTGCAGTGACAACACAGATGCTATTAATCGTACACGGATTCAATATGGAACCTCCTTCTTTTATCCGGTAGCAGCAATGGGTTCACATGTGTCAGCAGTGCCAAACCATCAGACCGGAAGAGTGACCAGTATGCATACAAGAGGCGTTGCAGCTATGTCTGGAACCTTTGGCTATGAACTGAATCCCGCACTTTTAAATGCAAAGGAAAAAGCAGAAATCCGTGCCCAGCTTGCCCAATACAGGGAGTATCAGGAATTGATCCGTGAAGGAGATTATTACCGTCTTTCCAATCCTTTCCAGGATAATTTTGCGGCCTGGATGGTGGTATCAGATGACAGATCCAAGGCACTGGTAAGTGTGATAAGACTTACAGCAGAAGCCAATCCGCCGGCAGCATACGTTACCTTAAAAGGAATGGAAGAGGATGCTTTTTATCGGGAAAAAACTACCGGAAAAGTATATCCGGGAGCTGCACTTATGGAGGCTGGAATACTGCTTCCTGCTGCGGTGAGCGAATATGAAGCATACCAGATAGAACTAGAGCGTGTTTGAAAAATCATTCCCGCAAGCTGCACCCCCCCCACTTTGCGGTATATTTTACCCGAACCTTTTCATAGTCGTTAAGTTAATTTTACCATTCTTTTGTGAAGAAAAAAGGAGAAAAGGTTTATAAACTGGAAAGATTGTTTTTTTATATATTCTGAGATATACTTGCAGTATTCGTAGACGGAACAGGGTGTGATTGCAATGGTTTCAATGATTCCTTTCGGGCTTCTTGCCGGGGTTGTGGGGGGACGGGAGGTTCGGATTACAGAGATTGATGAGAGTGGATTTTGTTTTCGGACAATAGAAGAAAATATCTCTGATTCAGAAGCTTTGAAGGTGTGCTTTTATGACATAAAGAATGGGCGTTATCGTGAATTGGAAATTCCAGAATACGATATACAAAGGTTTGATATGGTGGACGCAGAACTCTCCGGATTTTATGTGAAATATAAGGTGACGGTGAAGCAGAAAGCGTATGCAGAGGCGGTTCAGAGGCTTCTTTATCAGTATAATCACTACATTCATCTGAAGCTGGAAGAGGACGACAGCGCGTTGGCGAAAAGCCTGACAGGGTATCCGAGGGAACTGGATGAGGTCAAGCGTGGCAGTCTGGAAGAGCAGGTGGGAATATGGCGGAGAGAGCTTACGCCAGATGGATTGGAGTCCGCTTATAATGGGAAACGTATAGATTTAACTGATAATTGTTCTCAGTACGGAACTGGCTTTGAGCCTGGGTATAAGTGCCAGGTACCGCCTGAATCAGGTGTTACGGAGCTGGCGCTGGAGATAGATCGCCCGGAATTGTATCAGGAATATTTGAATAGTTCCCTGACAGAATTTTCCAAAAAGTATGCCGGAAAATGTATCGGTATCTGCGGCAGCATTATTCTGGAACATAGAGTACCGGATCACCTTTATATTGGAAATCAGTTCTGTCATCTTCTGTTTCCGGAACGTAAATTGTTGTTTGAAATAATAGAAAAAGCAGCGGCAGAACAGGTGGAAATCACACTTGTTTTTTCTTATATCCGGGAATATATGCTGGATTATATAACAGAATTGCTTGATGAAATTAACCGGTGGTGTGAAGAAAAAAGGCAGTCTGTAGAGATTGTTGTAAATGACTGGGGAATGGCTTCTTTAGTAAAAAAAAGCAGAAGGAATCTGATTTCCAGCCTTGGAATTTTGTTAAATAAACGCAGAAAAGACCCTCGGATTCCGTTCAAAAAAGGAGAACAGAAATGGTTTGAGAGGAACAGCCTGAATGCTGGATTTTACCGTAATTTTCTGGAAAGAGAATATGGAATCCAACGCTTTGAATGGGAATCCTGCGGTTACGAACAGCAGATTCCACCTGGAAAAAACAGCCTGCATATTCCGTTCTATCAGACCAATACATCACAGTATTGTCCTCTTGGTGCAGTATGTGAAACAGGCGAGAGAGGACGACAAAAGCTTGCAAAAAAATGCCCGGGATATTGTACGGAATATGCACTTTTGTATCCGGAACATTTGCATATGATAGGGCGGTATAATTCGTTGTTTGGGATTGATATGAGGATATTGAAAGAGGAAGAAATACTGAAGAATTATATCCAAAACGGTGTGGACCGGGTTGTAATAAGAGCATAGTAATGCCGCCGGCAGGTGACATACCCGTGTTGAGGCAGAAGCGATATTTTATTCAGGATGAAGTACATGGCTGCTCAAGGCTGGAATTTATGGAGATAAGTGATGAAAATAGTAGCAGGATTAGGCTCAATAGATGAATATATAAAGTTCGCGGAGGCTGGTGCAGATGAATTTTTCTGTGGTTATGTTCCTTATTCCTGGTCCCAAAAATACGGAACGGTACTGCCCTTAAACCGCAGGGAAGTACTTTGTTATAACGTACAGCTTGGCGCATTCAGTGAGCTGGAAATCCTGTCTGGGATGATGAAAAAGTACGAAAAACCAGTCCATCTTACCTTCAATTCCCTGTATTATATCCCGGAACAATATCCAGAAATTGCCGGGATTATAAGCCAGTGTATGAAAATCGGTTTTCACAGTTATATTATTGCAGACCCGGCGTTGATGGTATATTTACGTGAAAATGGCATAAACTGCGAAATCCATCTCAGTGGAGAATGTGGAGAAATTAACAGCCAGATGGTGGCTTCATTGGCAAAAATGAGATTGAAACGTGTGATTTTTCACAGGAAAAATACATTCGAAGATATGAAAGCGGTTGTTGATAAATGTGGAAAAAAGGATGGAACAGAAGGAGTTCCGGAATTTGAGGCCTTTGTATTGAATGAAATGTGCCAGTTTACAGGTGCATTTTGTAATTCTTTGCATTGCGATGAGATGGGGTATCTTTGTAAAGTGCCCTATCAGATCGGAACCTTAAAAACAGGGAATGCCGGTTCTGAAATCTTCAATCAGGAAATAAACGGAGGGCATTTGCTGCCAGACGGCTTTGTTCCTGATGATTTTCACAGTTTACATGATTTTTCCTATGATTCTGCGGGTTATCTTTGCGGTGAAACTGGCTGTGGTCTATGTGCACTTTATCAGTTAAAGCAAGCCGGAATTACGCACTTGAAGCTGGTTGGCCGTGGAAATTATACGGATTACATGGAAAAAGATATTCGAAATCTTCGAATGGCGTTGAATATATTGAGAGAATCCGTTGACGAAATGGAATTCCGGCGAAAATTGAAATTGCAGATTTTTCCCAGAGGGTGCAGCAGGAATTGCTATTACCGGTAATTAGGCAGCGCAGGCTCCGGAGTGTGTCTGAAAAATCATTCCCACAAATTGTGGTGCACATCTTGCAGAAAGCCTTTTTCAGACACGCTCTGGATTCGGTGCTGCCTTGAAAAATTTATCTGGTTGTTTTTTTATCCGATGGGCTCGAAATCTGCAGCTCCATGTTTGCACAGCGGGCAGATGAAGTCATCCGGGAGCTCGTCACCTTCGTAGATGTAGCCGCATACTTTGCAGACGAAGCCTTTTTTGCCATCGGTTTCTGGCTTCGGTTTTACATTTTTCTGATAGTAGGTGTAAGTCATGGTGTCAAGATCATTCATAACGCGGGCTTCGGTGACACTGCAGATGAACATTCCATGGGTACCAAGGTCTACATATTGTTCAACTTTCAGAGACATAAATGCATTAATATATTTGTCCAGGAATACCAGTCCATTATCGGAACGGTAGACCTTCTGACCTGCAAATTTATCTACGCTGCGTCCGGTCTGGAAACCAAACTGCTGGAATACAGAGAACGGTGCATCTACAGACAGGCAGTTTACGTTGAGAACTCCAGTCTGTTTGATCACATGGTGGGAGTAATTTGCCTTATTGATATTTACCGCAATACGGTTTGGAGTATCAGTGAGCTGGGTCACAGTGTTGACGATCAGTCCGTTGTCTTTTTTGCCGTCATTGGAGGTAACTACATAAAGACCGTATCCGATTCTGAAAAGGGCTGTCATGTCATTTTTGTTTGCCAGCTCATCATTCTGGGCAATGTATTCTTTGCAAAGTTCGCTTGCCATAGCTTCCAGCTGATCCTTGTTTTCCTGGTTTACTGCGGAAAGCACTTTTACAGTAGTGTCCAGCCAGTTGATCTTCTTGCAGCCAGAAAGCATTTCTTTCATAATTTTTGCTGCCAGAGGTGCCCAGGAACCATTTTCGATGATGCCCACGGTGCGGTTCTGGAAGTTGTGCTCGGTCAGACGGGTGATATAGTCGTGCATGAACGGATAAATGCTTGCATTATAGGTTGTGGTAGCAAGAACCAGCTTACTGTAGCGGAATGCGTCGGACAGAGCCTGTGACATGTCATCTCTTGCAAGATCATATACAACAACTTTGGGACATCCCTTGCTGCGAAGTTTGTCAGCCAGCAGCTCTACAGCCGCTTTTGTATGACCGTATACAGATGTGTAGGCGATGACAATTCCTTCTGTCTCTGGTGTGTAAGAGGACCATGTATCGTAAAGACCAATGTAATGTCCAAGGTTTTCTGTAAGAACAGGTCCGTGGAGAGGGCAAATGATCTGGATATCCAGGCCTGCGGCAACTTTCAGTAATTTCTGAACCTGTGGTCCGTATTTTCCAACGATGCCAATAAAGTATCTGCGAGCTTCATCGTCCCAATCTTCTTCTACATCCAGTGCGCCGAATTTTCCGAAGCCATCTGCAGAGAAAAGTACTTTATCGGTGCTGTCATAGGTTACCATAACTTCCGGCCAGTGCACCATGGGAGCGAAAACAAAGGTCAGGTTGTGGTTTCCAAGGTTGAGGGTGCCGCCATTTGTAACCTCCAGCTTCTGTCCTTCCAGGTCGAGACCGAAGAAGTTCTGGATCATAGTGAAGGTTTTCGCGTTGGCTACGATGGTGGTTTCCGGATAAACTTTCAGGAAGTTTGCCACATTTGCTGCGTGGTCCGGCTCCATGTGCTGTACGATCAGGTAGTCTGGCTTGCGGCCTTCCAGGATGCGGTCCAGATTATCCAGCCATTCGTGAGTGAAATTTGCATCTACAGTATCCATGACTGCGATTTTTTCATCCAGGATCACATAGGAATTATATGCCATACCGTTCGGTACTTTGTACTGACCTTCGAAAAGGTCTATCTGATGGTCGTTTACGCCTGCGTAGCGGATGGTGTCTGTAATTTTCATAGAGGTTCGTCTCCTTTTTATGAGATATTGTTATTGATGTAATTGTTTGTGATTTTTGAGGGAACTATGTATTTTTTACTGCTTTGTTATTTCTTTAACATGGCTTTAGTATAACCAAATTTTGAAATAAAGTCTGTTGCAAATACAACAAAATGGTGTAAGATATAAGAAATTATTTTTTTGAACATGTTCTGGATAAATTGATAGAAAGGGATTGTAGAAATGACACCAGTGACACTTTTTTCATACATAACTCCTGAAGAACAGGAACGTATGCGCATCTGTTTCGATATGCATGAAGCAGTCTATCGGAATAATGAGACTGTGATGGAATATTCCAGTTCCATGAAAAAAATAGGTTTGATCCTGGAAGGTCAGGCAGTTCTTTATTGCATTGATGAAGATGGAAATCAATATATGATAGATAACCTGAAAAAGGATAGTGTTTTCGGCGAACCATTCCTTTTACCTGAAGAATCCCAGCACTATTATGTCTGTGCAAAATCCGAAACAAGAGTGCTGTTTATCGCCTATGAGCATGTGATTAAACGCTGCGAAAATGCCTGTAAATTCCATAGTCAGCTGGTAAGCAACCTGCTTCAGATGATTGCCCTGCGTGCCAGCCAGCAGGCCAACCGGATTTATGTGCTGTCAAGAAACAGCATCCGAAAGAAGATCATGACCTATTTAAATTCCATTGCCGCAGAAAAACAGACGAAAACGGTTATCTTGCCCATGTCCTACACCACTCTTGCCGAATACCTTAGTGTAGACCGCAGTGCCATGATGCGGGAGCTGAAGAACCTGGCAGATGAGGGGATTATAGAACGGGATGGGAAGAAATTGCGGATTTTGGATTGAAAATAGAGTGGGATATATAATTTTTATCAGTAAACGGTAACATTCTGATGGAAAATATAGTTGACGAGAAGAAGTTTGTACAACATAATAATAGAAGTATAGATGCTGTCATCTGAAAAGGTTTGTGGGTGGCGGTATGAGGGAGAACAAACAAATTGGAGGTTTTTACATGAAAGTACTAAATTACGGTTCATTAAACGTAGACTACGTGTATTCCGTAGATCACATCATTGTAGGCGGTGAAACCCAGCATTCTTCCAAGCTGGAAGTTTTCAGCGGGGGAAAAGGCTTGAACCAGTCTATTGCACTGGCGAAGGCTGGGGTGACGGTTTATCATGCGGGAATCGTGGGAACAGATGGAGATATTCTGTTGGATGCTTGTAAGGAAGCTGGTGTAAACACCAAATATATCCGCAGACTTCCGGTAAAGGGTGGTCATACCATGATCCAGGTGGACAAAAATGCCCAGAACTGCATCATTTTATACGGTGGAACCAACCAGATGCAGACAAAGGAATTTGTAGATGAGGTTCTTGCTGATTTTGGAGAAGGAGACTATCTGATCCTGCAGAATGAGATCAATATGCTGGACTACATTATTGACCAGGCTTATGAGAAAAAGATGAAGATCGTTATGAATCCGTCACCTTTTGATGACAAGCTGAGTACCTGTGATCTCAGTAAGGTTTATCTGTTTCTCGTAAACGAAATTGAAGGTGAGCAGATCACTGGCTGCAAGGATAAAGATCAGATTCTGGATGCTATGGCTGCCAGATTCCCGAATGCACGCTTTGTGCTTACACTTGGAAGTGACGGCGCTGTTTATTACGATGGAAAAGAAAAAGTTTTCCAGGATATTTTCAAGGTAAAAGCCGTGGATACCACAGCGGCTGGTGATACATTTACAGGATATTTCATTGCTGCAGTCATCGAGGGCAGATCCATCCAGGAGGCACTGAGAATGGCTGCAAAAGCCTCATCCATTGCTGTTTCAAGGCCAGGCGCTACACCGTCCATTCCGAGAGCGGATGAAGTGAAGAAAGAGCTGGGAATGTTGTAAATTGTGAATTACATAAGAGTGTATCGGTGTGCGGCAGTCGCCAAAGTCCATGCTTGCATGAGGCCTTGGTGACTGCCACG
>OLRP01001752.1_pt1 | contig 16393 bp, 19 predicted proteins | sample 1672401 | NCBI WGS metagenome assembly OLRP01 (sample SAMEA3136682, study PRJEB25190) | human gut metagenome | reverse complement strand
GCCGCGAACCGGAAACGGTGGCTCTGCGCACGCCCAAGGGCATTGTGGTGGAGGTGGCACCCATTTACTGCCGCAGAACGGATGCCGGTGCGGTATGTGCCATCCGCAAGGACGGCGGCGACGATGTGGACGTGACCACGGGCCTGCCGGTGGTCGCGTCAGTGGTGCTGGAACCGGATGCCCCCGGCGTGCGCATCTTTGGCGGCGAGGGGGTGGGCCGGGTGACGAAGCCCGGCCTTGACCAGCCCGTAGGCGAAGCCGCCATCAACCATGTGCCCCGCAGGATGATTGCCGAAGCGCTGGAACGGGAAGCTGAAAATGCTGCCTACACCGGCGGCTTTGCAGTGACCATTTCCATCGAGGGCGGTGCCGAGACGGCAAAGCGCACCTTCAACCCGCACATCGGGGTGGAGGGCGGGCTTTCCATTCTGGGCACCAGCGGCATCGTGGAACCCATGAGCCAGCAGGCCATTCTGGATACCATCCAGCTGGAAATGAATCAGGCCGCACTGCGCGCAAAAAATGCCTCCGGCCCCCGGCGGCTGGTGCTGGCCCCCGGCAACTACGGGCTGGATTATCTGGCCTCCGCTCTGCCGCAGTTCGAGCGGTTCCCGGTGGTCAAAACCTCCAACTTCATCGGGGATACGCTGGATATGGCTGCCACGGCCAAATTTGAGGAAGTGCTTCTGGTAGGCCACGTGGGCAAGCTGGTCAAACTGGCGGCAGGGGTCATGAACACCCACTCCCACACGGCGGATGGCCGCGCTGAAGTGTTTTGCGCCCATGCGGCGCTGTGCGGTGCCGCGCATGAGGTGTGCGCCGCCCTGATGGATGCCGCCACCACCGATGCCTGCCTTGACATTCTGGACGGCGCACAGCTGCGTGCACCGGTGCTGGAAAGCATCCTTGCCGCCATCCAGATGCATCTGGACCGACGGGCAGGCGGGGCATTCCGGGTGGGCGCGGTGCTGTTCTCCAACCAGCACGGCCCGCTGGGCGAGACAAAAACGGCAAAGGAGCTGATGCAGGAATGGCAGAACTGAAAGGTACATTTTACGGTGTCAGCGTCGGCCCCGGCGACCCGGAGCTGATGACGCTGCAGGCTGTGCGGCTCATCCGGCAGTGCCCGGTGCTGGCCGCGCCGCAGACTGCTTCCGGCCAGATGCTGGCGCTGGACATCGCCCGCAGTGCGCTGGGAGAAGCGCTGGACGGCAAGACCATCGTCCCGCTGTACTTTGCCATGAGCCGTGACCCGGCTGCGCTGGCGGCTTCGCACGAAAAAGCCGCCGCCGCGGTGCGGCAGTATCTGGATGCCGGGCAGGACGTTGCCATGCTGAACATCGGTGATGTTTCCATCTATGCCACCTTTGGTTACCTGCAGGAGATCTTGCAGGCCGGGGGTTATGCCACCGCCATGGCGGCAGGCGTGCCCAGCTTTTGTGCGGCGGCGGCGCGGCTGAATGTGCCGCTGACCGGCGGCATGGATACGCCGCTTACCATTGCGCCCGGCGGCTGGACAGACCGCGTGCTGGAAATGCCCGGCACCAAGGTATTGATGAAAGCCGGCAGGCAATTGCCTGTCTTATTGGATACCCTGCAGCAGGCAGATAAGCTGAAAAAAAGCGCACTTGTGTGCAACTGCGGTCTGCCGGACGAGCGGGTCTACCCGCATCTTTCCCTTGAGCGGCCGCAGGAACAGGCCGGTTATTTTGCCACCGTTTTGGTAAAGGAGTAACGTTATGGTACATTTTGTTGGTGCAGGCCCCGGCGCACCGGACCTCATCACCCGGCGGGGCGCGGCCCTGCTGCAGAAAGCCGACTGCATCATCTATGCGGGCAGTCTGGTGAACCCGGCCCTGCTGGGCCTTGCAAAGGCAGACTGCGCCATTTATAACAGCGCTGAAATGACGCTGGAGCAGGTGCTGGATGTGATGCGGCAGATGGAAGCTGCGGGTAAGATCACCGTGCGCCTGCACACCGGCGACCCCTGCCTTTACGGTGCCATCCGGGAGCAGATGGATGTGCTGGACGCCGAGGGCATTCCCTACGATGATACCCCCGGTGTTTCCAGCTTCTGCGGCGCAGCGGCGGCACTGAATGCAGAGTACACGCTGCCCACCGTCAGCCAGACCGTCATCATCACCCGCATGGAGGGCCGCACCCCGGTGCCGGAAAAAGAAAAGCTGGCAAGCCTTGCCGCCCACGGGGCAACGATGGTCATTTTCCTATCCATCGGCCTTGTGGACAAAGTACAGCAGGCGCTTCTGGCAGGCGGTGCCTATACGCCGGATACCCCGGCAGCGGTGGTGTATAAGGCCACATGGCCGGAGGAAAAAACGGTGCGCTGCACCGTAGGTACGCTGGCGGAAAGCGTTCATGCAGCGGGCATCACCAAAACGGCGCTCATTGTGGCAGGCGGCTTTCTGGGCCGGAATTATGAGCGCAGCAAGCTCTACGACCCGGCCTTTACCACCGAGTTCCGCAAGGGGACGGACCAGTGACCCGCGCCTATCTGGCCTTTACGGCAAAGGGCCTTGCACTGGCCCAAAAACTGGCGGCGGCATATCCCGGCAGTGTGACCCGCTGCGGCCATGAAGCCGGGCAGGTGCACCTTGCCGATTGGACGGCCCGCCAGTTTGCCGGGAGCGATGCCCTTGTTTTTGTAGGTGCTGTGGGCATTGCGGTGCGGGCCATTGCGCCCCACTGCCAAAGCAAGGCGCAGGACCCTGCCGTTGTGGTGCTGGACGAGTGCGGCCGCTTTGCCGTGCCCATCCTCTCAGGCCACCTGGGCGGTGCCAACGACCTTGCCCGGGCGCTTGCCGCTGTGTGCGGTGCGGTGCCGGTGATCACCACAGCCACCGACGCAAACGGTGTGTTTGCGGTGGACGAGTGGGCAAAGCACCAGAACTGCACCGTGCTGGAGCCGGAGCGCATCAAGCTTGTCAGCGGTGCACTGCTGGCGGGCAAAACGGTGCAGTTTGCATCCGACTGGCCCATTGCGGGTGCACCGCCTGATGGGATCACGGCGGGAGATGCCCCGGACTTTGCCCTCACCCTCTGCCCGGCGGGGGATGCGCTGCATCTGGTGCCGCGCATCGGCGTGCTGGGCGTGGGCTGCAAACGCGGCACCAGCACCGAAACGCTGGCCGAAGCCTTTGCAGCTTTCTGTGCCCAGAACCGCCTTGCGCCGCAATGCATCACGGCGGCGGCAAGCATCGACTTAAAACAAAACGAGACGGGCCTGCTGACCTTCTGTAAGAGCCACAGCTGGCCGGTGCAGTTTTTCACAGCGGAACAGCTGCGTGCCGCCCCCGGCAGCTTTACGCCTTCGGCCTTTGTGCAGAGCGTTACCGGCGTGGACAATGTCTGTGAACGGTCGGCAGTGCTGGCCGCAGACGGGACACTCGTTTTTCACAAATATGCCCATACCGGCGTGACCTTTGCGCTGGCCGTGCGGCCCTATGCCCCGGACTGGAGGTGGCAGAATGTTTGATCCGATGAAATTTGAAATCGACGAACCGGAAAAGGTAGTCTACGTGGTGGGCATTGGCCCCGGAGATGTTTACTACCTGACGCAGGAAGCCCAGAACGTTCTGGAACACGCAGATGCCATCTGCGGCTATAAACTTTATCTTGATCTGATCGAGCCGGAGTTCCCATGTGAGGAATATTATTCCACCGGCATGACCAAGGAGATCGACCGCTGCCGCTGGGCGCTGGAAAAGGCGAATACCGGTAGGCGCGTGGTGATGGTGTGCAGCGGCGACGCAGGCGTTTACGGCATGGCCAGCCCTGTGCTGGAACTGGCGCAGGATTACCCGGACGTTGCCGTAGAAGTGGTGCCCGGCCTTACGGCCGCCCTCAGCGGCGGGGCTGTGCTGGGCGCGCCGCTGGCCCACGATTTCTGCGTGATCTCCCTTTCCGACCGGCTTACCCCGTGGGAGGTCATCGAAAAGCGGCTGGCCTGCGCAGCGCAGGGAGATTTCTGTGCTGCACTCTATAATCCTTCCTCCAAGGGCAGGCCGGACTACCTGCAAAAGGCAGTGCGCATCCTGCGCGCAAACGGCAAGGCGGATGATACCGTCTGCGGCCTTGTGCGCAACATTGGCCGCGAGGGCCAGAGCGCCCGGGTGCTGACGCTGGCCGAGCTGGAAAACACGCCGGTGGATATGTTCACCACCGTGTATATCGGCAACAGCAATACCCGCGCCCTTTCGGGCCGGATGGTCACGCCGCGGGGGTACCGTAAGTGAAGGCGGTCGTGTTCAGCGGCACCACCGAGGGCCGTCGCTTTTCCAAAAAGCTGGCAGAGCTTGGCGTTGCGGTAACGGTGTGCGTGGCAACGCCGCTGGGGGCCGAGGAGCAGGGCGAAATGGCGGGCATCACGGTGCACGCCGGGCGGCTGCAGCCGGATGCCATGGCGGCATTGCTGGCGGGAGCTGATCTCTGCGTGGATGCCACCCACCCTTATGCAGTGGATGCCACCAGGAATATCCGCGCTGCAGCGGTGCAGGCGGGCGTGGAATACCGCCGCCTGCTGCGTGCGCAAAGCCCCTTGCCGCCCGGCTGTGCGGTGTTTGAAACAGCAGCGCAGGCTGCAGAATATCTGGCCGGGACAGAGGGCAATATCCTGCTTGCCACCGGTGCCAAGGAGCTGGCTGTGTTTGCCGGGCTGGAACCGGCGCGGCTTTACCCGCGCGTCCTGCCCACGCCGGAGGGCATTGCCGCCTGTGAAGCAGCCAATGTCCCGCACCGGAACATCATTGCCATGCAGGGACCGTTCAGTCTGGCGCTGAATAAGGCGTTGATAACACAGTTCCAGATCCGGTACCTCGTCACCAAGGACGGCGGCGCAGCGGGCGGCTTTGCCGAGAAGGTGCAGGCCGCTGCCGATACCGGCGCACAGCTGGTGGTGCTGCGCCGCCCGCCGGAAACTGGCGAGACGGAAACACAAATTTTAGCGTATTGCAAGGAGATTTTGCAATGGTCACACTGATCGGCATGGGCAGCGGAAAATGGGAAGCCCTTTCGGCGCAGGCACAGCAGGCTGTGCGCAGCGCGGGCCTTGTGTTCGGTGCAAAGCGGCTGCTGGCGGGCCTGCCTGCAGACTGCACGGCCCGGCAGTTCGCGCTCTACCAGCCCGCTGACATTCTGGAAACGCTGGCACAAAACCCTGGGCAGGATGCTGCCGTGCTTTACAGCGGCGATACCGGATTTTACTCCGGTGCGTCCGGTCTGCTCACGCCGCTGCGGGTGCTGGGCATCCCCGCGCGGGTGTATCCGGGCGTTTCCAGCATCCAGCTGCTTTCAGCGGCGCTGGGCCGACCGTGGCAGGACTGGAAGCTGGTCTCGGCCCATGGCTGCGCCTGCGACCCGGTGGCCGAGTGCATGATGAACCGTTCGGTGTTCTTCCTCACCGGCGGCACTGAAACGCCCGCCTCTCTGTGCCAGAAGCTGACCGATGCCGGTATGGGCGAAGCCCACGGCGTGGTGGGCGAAAACCTTGGCACCGAGGCGGAAGCCATCCGCTACGGCTCTGCTGCAGAGCTGGCGGGGCAGAGCTTTGCACCACTCAGCGTGCTTCTGGTGGAAAACTTTGATCTGCCGCAGCTGCGTGCGCCGGGCTTCCCGGACGAAAGCTTCATCCGGAGCGAGGTGCCCATGACCAAGCAGGAGGTGCGCGCTGCTGCGCTGGCAAAGCTGGCGGTAATGCCCACCGACACTCTGTGGGATGTGGGTGCAGGCACCGGCAGTGTGAGCGTGGAGCTTGCGCTGGCGGCACCCAAAGGCCGCGTTTACGCCGTGGAGTGTGAACCGGATGCCTGTGAACTGATCCGTAAAAACCGGGCAAAGTTCCATGCTTGCAACCTCATCCTCATCGAGGGCCGCGCACCGGATGTGCTGGCAGACCTGCCTGCGCCGGATGCCGTGTTCATCGGCGGCACCAAAGGCGGCATGGAAGCCGTGCTGGATGAAGTGCTCGGCAAGAATCCGAACGCACGCATCTGCATTTCGGCCATTGCGCTGGAAACGCTGGGCGCTGCCATTGCCGCCCTCACGGCCCGGGGCCTGACCGCAGAGGTAACGCAGATCGCCGTCAGCCGCACAAAACCGGCGGGCCGACTGCACCTGCTCATGGCCAATAACCCCATCTTCCTCATTACGGGTACACGCAAATGATGCAATTCCTCATCGCAGCGCCTTCTTCCGGCAGCGGCAAGACCACTGTTGCCTGTGCAGTGCTGGCGGCGCTGAAAAAGCGCGGGGCCGACCCCTGTGCGTTCAAAAGCGGGCCGGACTACATCGACCCCATGTTCCACCGCTCGGCTCTGCAGGTGGACAGCCACAATCTGGATCTGTTTCTTTCCAACAGGGATATGGTGCGTGCCATTTTTGCCCGTTATGCCGCCGGGCATGGTGCCGCCGTGTGCGAGGGCGCTATGGGCTTTTATGATGGTCAGGGCCTGACCACCCGTGCCAGCGCTTGGGAACTGGCGGATACGCTGGGCCTGCCGGTGCTGCTGGTGGTACAGCCCAAGGGTGCCAGCGTGACGCTGGCCGCGCAAATTCAGGGCCTTGTGAACTTCCGCAAAAACAGCCATGTTTCGGGCATCCTGCTCAATGATTGTTCCGAAAAGCTGTATAAAATGCTCAAGGCCCTGCTGGAAAGGGAGACCGGCCTGCCGGTGCTGGGTTATCTGCCCCATTTGCCGCAGGCAGCGGTAGAAAGCCGACACCTCGGCCTGAAGACTGCAGATGAAATTGCCGACCTGCAGGAAAAGATCGCCCTGCTGGCCGATGCACTGGTGCTGGATTGGCAGCGCCTTGCCGTGCTGACCGAAAAGCCTGCGCCGGAAGCTTTGCCGGGAGCAGCTGCACCCACATCCGTCCGCATTGCGGTGGCAAAGGACGAGGCGTTCTGCTTTACCTATGCCGAAACGCTGGACGCACTGCGGGATGCCGGGGCGGAGCTTGTGCTTTTCAGCCCGGTGCAGGATGCGGCTTTGCCGGAAAATATAGGTGGGCTGTATCTGCCCGGCGGCTACCCGGAGCTGTACGCCAAAACTCTGAGTGAAAACAAAACCATGCTGGCTTCCATCCGGCAGGCCGTGCAGGCGGGCCTGCCCACAGCAGCCGAATGCGGCGGCTTTTTGTATCTGGGCCGGAGCCTTGAGGATGCCGACGGTAAGGCGTGGCCCATGGCAGATGTTCTGCCGGGCGATGGCATCCGGGTGGGAAGGCTGGTGCGCTTTGGCTATGCCGAAATGACCGCCAAGGCGGACAGTATGCTCTTCTGCGCCGGAGAAACGCTGCCCATCCACGAATTCCACCACTGGGATTCCACCGCAAACGGCACTGCATTTACTGCCTGCAAAAACGAAAAAATGCAGTGGGAATGCGGCTTTGCAAACGAGAATTTCTATGCGGGGTTCCCGCATTTATACTGGGCGGGCACGCCCCTGCCGGGCCGCTTTGTGCGCGCGGCAGAACGATACAGCAAAACAAAAGGATGACCAAAATGACCGAAACGGAACTGAATGCACTTTTGGCGGGTATCACCCCGGCCAACGAAGCCGCCCGTGCGGCGGCACACGCCCACTGGGCCAGCCTTGCAAAGCCTCTGGGCGGGTTGGGCCGGCTGGAGACCATGCTGGAGGATGCTGCCGCCCTTACCGGCAGTGCGGAGCTTGATCTTTCCCGCCGGGTGGTGGTGGTGCTCTGCGCGGATAACGGCGTGGTGGCACAGGGCGTGAGCCAGACCGGGCGGGAAGTGACCCGTGCCGTGGCCGAAAACCTTGCCATGCGGCGCACCAGTGTGTGCCAGATGGCCCGCACGGCCCACTGCGATGTTCTGCCCGTGGATATGGGCATGGCAGGCGAACCGGTGCCCGGCGTGCGGAACTGCCGCGTTGCCGCAGGTACGGCAGATTTCACCCTTGGTCATGCCATGACCCGGGCCGAGGCCGTGCAGGCCGTTGGGGAGGGCATTGCCCTTGCCCGGGAACTGGCAGAGGATGGCTACAGGCTCATCGCCACCGGTGAAATGGGCATTGGCAATACCACCACCTCCAGCGCGGTGGCGGCAGTGCTGCTGGGCCAGCCCGTGGAGCTTATGACCGGGCGCGGTGCGGGCCTCTCGGACGAAGGGCTTGCCCGTAAGGTGGATGCCATCTGCCGCGGCATCCTTTGCAATGAGCCGGACCCGGAAGACACATTGGATGTTCTTGCAAAGCTTGGCGGCTTTGATATCGCGGGCCTGTGCGGTGTGTTTCTGGGCGGTGCACTGGCCGGTGTGCCGGTGCTGGCAGATGGCTTTATCAGCGGAGTGGCCGCGCTGTGCGCCGTGCGGCTGTGCCCGGCGGCGGCAAAGGCTGTGTTTGCAAGCCACTGCTCGGCAGAGCCTGCCGCGCGCATCGTGCTGGAAGCACTGGGCAAGGCACCCATCATTACGGCGGGGCTGCATCTGGGCGAGGGCACCGGCGCGGTGGCCAGCATCCCGCTGTGGGATATGGCGCTGGCCGTATACGGCGGGTGCTACTCCTTTGCGGAGGGCGGCATTGCGCCGTATACGCCCCAATGTTGACGCTGGTTCTGGGCGGCGCGGCCAGCGGCAAAAGTGAATACGCCGAGAGCCTTGTGCTGAAAACCACCGGCCCGCGCTACTATCTTGCCACCATGCAGGTGTGGGATGCCGAGTGTGCCGCCCGGGTAGAAAAGCACCGCAAAATGCGGGCCGCAAAGCAGTTTGAAACGGTGGAGTGCCCCTTGCATCTGGACAATGTGCGCCTGCCTGCGCGGGGCACCGCCTTGCTGGAAGACCTTGGCAACCTTGCCGCCAACGAGCTGTACGACCCGGCGGGAGCAGGGGAAAACGCGGCCAAAGCCATCCTGCACGGGCTGGAAAGCCTTGCAGCCCAGTGCGAAAACCTCATCGTTGTTTCCAACGAGGTGTTCAGCGGCGGGGCCGACTATGCCGGTGACACAGGCCGCTATCTGCTGGCACTGGCGCAGGTGAACAATGCCTTTGCCGCCCGGGCAGATGCGGTGGTGCGGGTGGTATGCGGCATCCCCGTGTACTATAAAGGAGTGGAAAAATGATCGTTTTGCAGACCATTGCGGTGGCCTTTGCCATGTTTTCGGCCATCCCGGTGCCGCAGTTCGAATGGAACGAAAAGAATATGCGTTATGCCATGTGCGCCTTCCCGCTCATTGGTGTCGTTATTGGTGCGGCGTGGTGTGTGTGTGGCGCGCTGCCCCTGCCGGGCTTTGCCAAGGCGGCGGGCTTTGCGCTGATCCCGGTATGGATCACCGGCGGCATCCATCTGGACGGCTATGCCGACACCTGCGATGCCCTTTCCAGCTACGGCGACCGAGAAAAGAAGCTGGAAATATTAAAAGACCCCCACTGCGGTGCCTTTGCGGTCATCCGACTGTGCAGCTATTTTCTGGCCTATTTTGCCCTGTGCACCTGTGTGAGTTTTACACCCCGCGTGGGTGTGCTGTGGGTTCTGGCACTGGTGCTGGAACGGGCGCTTTCGGGCCTTGCGGTGGCATCGTTCCCCATGGCAAAAAACACCGGTCTTGCACACACCTTTGCCACTGCAGCAGACAAAACTGCGGTGCGCCGGGTGCTGGCGGTGCTGGCCGCAGTGCTGTGCGTGGGCATGGCGGCGCTGGGCGGCTGGGCGCTGGTGCTGGCAGCGCTGGTGGTGCTCTGGCGCTACCATGCCGTGAGTTGGAAGCAGTTCGGCGGCATCACCGGCGACCTTGCCGGGTGGTTTTTGCAAAAGGCCGAGCTCTGGATGCTGGCGGCGCTGTGTGCCTGCCAGTGGGGAGGGCTGCTATGATCTTTATTACCGGGCCGCTCTACAGCGGCAAGCGCACCTTTGCGCAAACACTTCCCGGCAAGCGTCTTTCGGACGTGCAGGTATTGGCTGCCGATGCCGCCGACCTGCCTGCCTTGGCAGACAAGCTTGCCCATGAATACGATATCCTCATCGCCACCGAGGTAGGCGGCGGTGTTGTGCCGATGGATGTCAAACAGCGCGCAGACCGCGAGGCGGCGGGCAGGCTTGCCTGCCTGCTGGCCGCACGGGCAGAGTGCGTGGTGCAGATGTTCTGCGGCATCCCCACGGTTTTGAAAGGAGAATTGTCTCAATGCTGATCTATCTTCTGCGTCATGGCCAGACGGAATACAACGCCCAGAAGCGTTATCAGGGCCAGCGCGACATCCCGCTCTCACCCGAAGGCGCTGCTCAGCTGCGCCGGGCAGATTTTGACCCCGATGTGGTCTATGTTTCCACCCTGCAGCGCACCAGCCAGACGGCGCGCATCCTGTTCCCGGAGGCAAAGCTTGTGCCGGTGGACGGCCTGAAAGAGATGTGCTTTGGCAGCTTTGAGGGCCGCAATTTCATCGAGATGGAAAAGGACCCCGAGTATCAGGCATGGGTGAAGGCCAACTGCGAAAGCCCCTGCCCGGATGGAGAGCGCAAGACGGATTTTTCAGACCGCATCTGCCGCACCGTGGCAGAGCTGATCGATAAAGCTCTTGCCGCAGGCGAAGAACGGCTGGTCATTCTGGCCCACGGCGGCACCCAGATGGCCGCCATGGAGCGGTTTGCCGTCCCCCACAGGGACTATTACGCATGGTGCGGACCTAACGCGGGCGGCTTTGTGCTGGATGCAAAGGACTGGACGGAAAAGCATCTGCTGTATCTCGTGAAGACCGTCCAGTACACAAAGGAGAGCAAGGCATGATCCTTCAGGCAGTTGTCGGCGGTTTTGTGCTGGACGCCCTCTTCGGCGACCCGGCGTGGCTGCCGCACCCGGTGGTGCTCATGGGCAGATGCATTTCCCGGCTGGAAAAGTTCCTGCGCGCCCGCCTGCCCGGCACCCCGCAGGGCGAGCTGCTGGGCGGTGCCGTGACGGCGTTCTGCCTGCCGGTGGGCACCTTTCTGGTCACGAGCCTTGTGTGTCTGGCGGCGGCAAAGCTCAGCCCGTGGCTGGGCCTTGCCGTACAGATGTTCTGGTGCGGGCAGGCGCTGGCAGCCAAGGGCCTTGCGCAGGAGAGCACAAATGTGTATAACGAGCTGGTCCGGAACGACCTGCCCGCTGCCCGCAAAGCCGTGAGCCGCATCGTGGGCCGCGACACCCAGGACCTGACCGCAGAGGGTGTGACCAAAGCTGCGGTGGAAACGGTGGCCGAAAATGCCAGCGACGGCGTCATTGCGCCGCTGCTGTATATGCTCATCGGCGGGGCACCGCTGGCGCTGACCTACAAGGCCATCAATACCATGGACAGCATGCTGGGCTACAAGAACGAGAAGTACCTTTATTTTGGCCGTGCAGCCGCGAAGCTGGACGACCTTGCCAACTACATCCCCAGCCGCATTGCCGCCCTTTTGTGGGTGGCCGCTGCGGCCTTTACCGGAAACGATGCCAAGGGCGCATGGCGCATCTGGCGGCGGGACCGGCACTGCCACGCCAGCCCCAACAGCGCCCAGACCGAAAGCGCCTGCGCCGGTGCACTGGGCGTGCAGCTGGCCGGCCCGGCTTACTATTTTGGCGAATATTACCCCAAGCCCACCATCGGTGATGCCCTGCGCCCCATTGAGCCGCAGGACATCCTGCGCGCCAACCGCATGATGTATGCGGCCAGCATGCTGGCGGTGGTGCTGGGCCTTGTGATACGGGGGTGTCTTGCATGAAACCACTGACCCATGGCGGCGACTGGGCGGGCTATCGCGCCGAGTTTGGCCGCGACCCGCTGGATTTTTCGGCCAATGTCAGTCCGCTGGGGCTGCCGGAAGGGGTGGCAAAGGCCATTACGGCAGCGCTTGCCACGGCCGACCGCTACCCCGACCCGCTGTGCCGGGCCCTGCGTGAAAAACTGGCGGTGGCTGAGGGAGTGCCCGCCGAATGGCTGCTGTGCGGCAACGGCGCGGCAGACCTCATCTTCCGGCTGGCGCTGGCTGCAAAGCCCCGCACTGCACTGGTAACGGCCCCCACTTTTGCCGAGTATGCCACCGCCCTTGAAACGGCAGGCTGCACGGTGGAACGGCATTTTTTGCGGGAAGAAAACGATTTTGCGGTGACGAAAGATCTCCTGAACGCGGTGCACCCGGGTACAAATATGGTGTTCCTCTGTCAGCCCAACAACCCCACCGGCCAGCTGGCAGAGCCTGCCCTTGTGGAAGCGCTGCTGCGCAGATGCGAAGCCGTGGGTGCGGTGCTGGCCGTGGACGAATGCTTTCTGGATTTTCTGCCGGAGGGCGAAGGCCTTTCGGCAAAGCATCTGCTGAAAAACAGCAAAAAACTGATTATTTTAAAAGCCTTCACCAAGCTTTACGGCATGGCAGGCGTGCGTCTGGGCTATTGCCTGTGCTCTGATACAGAGCTGCTTGCCCGGATGCGGGCAGCGGGCCAGCCGTGGGCGGTTTCCAGTCTGGCACAGGCGGCGGGCATCGCTGCGCTGGACGAGACGGAATATGTGGCGAAGGTGCGTGCATTGATCGAAGCACAGCGGCCTGTGCTGGCAGACGGCCTGCGGGCGCTGGGCCTGCGGGTGATCGAGGGCCGGGCTAACTATCTGCTGTTCCGCGCGCCGGAAGCGCTGGGCGAAGCGCTGCGCCGCAAGGGTGCGGTATTGCGCAGCTGCGGCAATTATCCGGGCCTTGATGCCAGTTGGTACCGCACCGCCGTGCGCACAGAAAACGAGAACCGGCAGCTGCTTGCACTGCTGGCCGAAACCCTGCCGGAGGTGGCACAATGAGCAAGGCAAAATGCATTATGGTGCAGGGCACCATGAGCGGTGCGGGCAAAAGCCTGCTGTGCGCGGCGCTGTGCCGCATCTTTGCGCAGGATGGCTACCGCGTGGCCCCTTTCAAAAGCCAGAACATGGCCCTGAACAGCTTTGGGAAACAACCATGGATCCTGAAAGAAGAACTATGATAAAGGTGACAATGGAGGACGCTGTTAAGGCGGACGAGATATTCACTATTCTTATGGGCGATAAGGTCGCACCGAGAAAAGAATTTATAGAGAAAAATGCAGAGTATGTAAAGGATCTTGACGTTTAAAGAAAGGATACTGCTTTGGATAACAACGAAAATAAAAATCAGGAAACAGAGCTTGAAGAGGTAAAGACAGAGGAAGCTGTTGATAATGCTGATGATGTGGAAGAAGCACAGATAGAAAAAGGGCCTGTTTTGAGCTTTGAGTATGATGTGAAAAACGAGGAAGAGGAAAGAGCTTTTTTAGCCTTTCAGAAGAAATTCGTTTATGCGCATAACTGGAAGATAACAGCGGCTTTCGGCGTTGTTGCGGTGCTTTTTATAGTGTCCATAGTGAGAAACCCTTCGGGATATCTTAACTGGGTGCTGGCGTTCATATGCCTTGCAATAATCGTTCTCACATGGTATAACACCAGAAGAATAAGAAAATATCTTATGCAGGCACTTAAACCTCTTGAGGACGACAAGTATGTTTTCACCCTCTATGATGACAGTTTCAAAATAGAAACGCTGCCGACAGAGGAGGAAAAGCAGGAGGAGGACTTTACCCCTGTTCCGCCGAGAATAGTTGGTTTTGAGGATATCTCACTGAACGTTTTGGAAAATGACGAGATGTTTATTATAATACTCAAAAAAGAAACTATTTATGTGCTTGCAAAAAGAGTTATGAACGAGCAGCAGCAGGAAACACTGAGAAAAACTTTTTCAGAGCTGCTTGATAGCGATTATGAAATGATAGATAATAAATAAGAACAGGATATGTTCTTTTCAAAGTAAACCGAAAGGTTAAAAAGGAGTGGATAAAGTGAGCGATTATAACGTTATTGACACTGATGTTGAAGCGATAATGAAAGAATCTTTCATTCAATATTCAATGGCGGTAATTGTATCCAGAGCCTTACCTGATGTAAGGGACGGACTTAAACCTGTTCACAGAAGAATTTTATATACCATGTATGAAAATGGTCTTACACCTGATCAAGCTTACAGAAAATGTGCAGATACGGTCGGATCTGTGCTTGGTAAATATCACCCACACGGTGACGCATCAGTTTATGACGCACTTGTAAGACTTGCTCAGAAGTTCTCAATGAGATATCCTCTTGTTGACGGTCACGGAAACTTTGGTTCCGTTGACGGCGACCCTCCGGCTGCCTACCGTTATACTGAGGCTAAAATGGCTAAGATGTCAGTAAATATGCTGACAGATATAAACAAAACAACTGTTGATTTTCAGTCAAACTATGATGACAGACTTAAAGAGCCTGTTGTGCTGCCGTCAAGATTTCCAAATCTTCTCTGTAACGGCTCAGTAGGTATCGCTGTCGGCATGGCAACGAATATCCCTCCTCATAACCTCCATGAAGTTATCGAGGGCATGAAAACTGTCATGAAAAACCCTGATTGCACACTTGATGAGCTTATGCAGAGCATAAAGGGTCCTGACTTCCCTACAGGCGGTATCATCATGGGCAGGTCCGGTATCAGAGCAGCTTATGGCACAGGCCGAGGAAAGATAACACTGCGTTCAAAGACCTCTATCGAGGAGATAAAGGGCAGAAACTGCATTATTGTCACTGAGATACCTTACATGGTAAACAAGGCAAGACTTGTTGAGTCTATCGCTGACCTTGTTAAGGAAAAGCGTATCGACGGAATACATTATATCAACGATGAATCCGGCAAGGACGGAATGAGGATCGTTATCGAGCTTAAAAAGGACGCTAATCCGCAGGTTGTTCTCAACAAGCTGTTCAGCTATACACAGCTTCAGGATACAGTGGGCGTTATAATGCTCGCTCTTGTGAACGGTATCCCTAAGGTGCTGACCCTCAAGGAAATGCTTGAGCAGTATATAGACTTTCAGGTCGATGTTATCACAAGAAGAACTAAGTTCGACCTTAACAAGGCTAAGGAAAGAGAGCATATCTTAAAGGGTCTTGTTATCGCACTTGACAATATTGACGAAGTTATCGAGATAATGAAAACTTCTAAGAATATCCCAGAGGCTAAGCAAAGACTTAATCAGCGTTTTGGTCTTACAGATATTCAGGCTGACCATATTGCAAATATGACCCTCGGACGTCTGACCGGTATGGAAAGACAGAAGATAATCGATGAGTTGGCTGAGATCGAAGTTAAGATAGCTGACCTTGAAGATATCCTTGCAAATCATCAGAGAATACTTGATATAATCATTGAAGAGGTCGAGGCTATTCAGGATAAGTTCGGTGACGAGAGAAGAACTCAGATAGAAAATGTCAGCGGCGAAGTTGATATCGAAGATCTTATCCCTGTTGAGGAAAGCGTTGTTACCTATACAAATGCAGGATATATAAAGAGAATGCCTGTTTCAGAGTATAAGGCTCAGAAGCGTGGCGGACGTGGCGTAACGGGTATGAAACAGCGTGAGGACGATTATATCGACGAGCTTCAGACCTGTTCTTCACATGACAATATACTCTTTATCTCCAATAAGGGCATAATGTATAAGCTCAAATGCTATGAGCTTCCGGAGGGTTCAAAGGCTTCAAGAGGCACAAATATAGTAAATCTTCTTGAACTGGGCGAGGGAGAGAAGATAGCCGCAATGATAAAAACTGCCGACTTTGACGAGGGCTGCGTTATCGACGGTTCAGTCGAGTTCTCAATGATCTCTGACGGCGTTACTGTTGAGGAAGGCGCTGAGATACTGGATTCTATCCTTATGCCTGGCGCAGTTGTCAAGAAGGGTGCAAAGGTCGAGTATGCTATCGTTGGCGAGAACACTGTTATCGGTGAGAACGCTCAGATCGGTGCAAGACCTGAAACTATCGAGGACAAGGACTCATGGGGCGTTGCTGTAGTGGGCAATAATCTGACTGTTTCTGACGGCAGTGTTGTTGCACCAAAGGCAATAATTTACGAGAATATCTAAGAAAGGACCGAGTAAACATGGATGTAAATATGGGTAACGTACTGGGTCTTGTTTTCGCTAATATGCACGACACGACTCTTGGCGACATGACAAAGAACAGAACTATGGGTTCTGTAATGTTCGGCGGAAGATACCGCCTTATCGACTTCCCACTGTCTAACATGGTAAACAGCGGCATAAGCGAGGTCGGTGTTATAACAAAATCTAACTATCAGTCACTTCTGGATCACCTCGGCTCTGCAAGAGAGTGGGATCTGGCAAGAAAAAAGGGCGGACTTTACATTCTGCCTCCATTCGGCAACGTTGAAAGCACTCTTTACAGAGGTAGGATCGAGGCTCTTTATGGTGCGATGAGCTTTATCAAGCACTCAAGAGCTAAATATGTTATCCTTTCAGACTGCGACGTTGTGCCTTTTTCGTGATGGCTTTTGCGGTAGCTGCATCATAGCCCAGCACAGCGGTC
>OLRP01001737.1_pt1 | contig 16471 bp, 10 predicted proteins | sample 1672401 | NCBI WGS metagenome assembly OLRP01 (sample SAMEA3136682, study PRJEB25190) | human gut metagenome | reverse complement strand
TTGGAGCCTTTTTCATAAAATATCTTCCAAAACCAATCATCGTAAATGGAAGAAGCAAATCCATAATCAACATAAAAATCCAAAACTCCATTGTAAATCTCCTTTACTATAACTTCCGCTTTGCATTTCCGTTTTTATTCTTTTTTGTGAAATTCTTTCAAATTTAATTCACGTTTCAATTCTTCCTCTGACGGCAGATAGGTGAAATATTTAGATGCAAATATCTGGTGATTATCTTCAGGAAGTGTATATTTTACGATAGAATCTTCCTTATCTGCACAAATGAAAATCCTCTTCCAAGTCCCAAAAGGAAATGTTGAAGATGATCAATCAATGCCTGTTCCTCATTTATACGCATCAAAACACGATAATGTAACCAGCTCAATTCAGGACACAGTGTGTCTAGAATTGGGAAAGTGCAATAAAACTGCTGCATCTTACGGAGATTCGATTTATCAAAACCTTTTCCAAACTCTGCGGTCAGCTGCTCAGAAAGTATATGATTGTTGCTGCGCTCTAACCTGTTTTCGAAGTCATCTAAAACAAAAACAGCCAGCGTATCATGTGATTCATTTCGCACAATATTTTTGCAAATAAACAGGATGCCGACATTTGAAATACCGACACCCTGTTTGCAAAATTCGAAAATGCCTTACTGCTCCATACGAACCGTAATCTTGGACGGATACTGTCCGCCATGGAAGATTGTATTATGTGCAACAACCGTTGTCTGGCTGTTGAAACCGTCTTTTGTATTGCTGTTCGGGAATACAAAGTTCTTCGCACTGGAGGTAATCGTCACGCGAATTCGATGTCCCTTCTTAAAGCAGTTGGAAATCTTCGTCGTGAGGATTGTCAGCGGAACTACCTCGCCCGGATTTAAGAAGTCTGCATGGTCAAATCCATTGCGATACTTCGCAGATAAGATACCATCTGCCAGTTTGATAGAACGGCCATTTTCATCTACATCCGTTAATCGAACCATGAAATCCGTATCCGGTGCATCGGAAGCGATGTAAAGAGACACGGTTATATCGCCTGTGATTACCACGTCCTTCTCCAGCGGATCCGTGGAGTAACACAGCATATCCTGACGTTTCTCCTCCTCTGTATAGTCCTCCGGAACCTCAATTTCATTTTCAGACATATCGATGATATGAGTTGACGGATTCTGAGGATCATAATCATAGCTGTCCTGGCTCTCCTTCTCCGGCAGTTTAAAGGAAAGAACTCCATCACCGGAGGATGTGTTGGCATGACCGCAGCTGTCCAGGTAAATCTCTGTTTCCTGGGTCTCCGGAATTGGCCAGTTGGAAGCTGTCTTCCATGTTTCCTGTCCGACGGTATAATACTCAACCGGAGCTGTTTTATCAATTCCGTTGTCTACGCCCTTCAGATGATGCTCAAACCACTGGAAATAGATAAAATCTAAGTCAAAGCGCAGAGCCTCGTCACCAAATGATACTCCATGCATATCGTATTTGCTGTTTCCGCTATGCTGCCACGGACCTAGAATTACTTTTCTCATGCCTTCCGGGAAATCATGCACAAGCTCCAGAGCCTCTGTCGTTCCCATTCCATTATCATCAAACCAGCCGGACTGGATGAGAGCCGGAATCTGCGCATGCACAGAGCGCTCCTTCCAGTTGGAACGATGCCAGAATTCATCATAATCTAAATTTTCCAGCCATTTATCCAGGAACGGAACATGATATCCCAGTGCTTTTTCTGCAAGCTGATCTAACGGGCGGATGTTCAATACTTCTTCCCAGTCATCCCGCTCCATCAGTTCCGGATGGAATTTTTTCTGAGAAACAGCGAATCCCCAGGCAAGCATTCCGGAGGTAAAGCAGCCGCCTCTTCTCGGTAGATCCACAAATGCACTTCCTGCACATACGACGCTGATCAAGGCTTTCAGGTGAGGATTACCGCTGGCTGCTGCTGCCCACTGTACATATCCCAGGTAGGAACCGCCTACCATGCCGACACTACCTGAAGACCAGGACTGATCTGCAATCCAGTTCAGAGTGTCATCGCCATCCTCTACCTCAGAGTGGTTCGGAATCCATTCGCCTTCGCTGAGGTTACGGCCCCGGACATCCTGAACTACGACTGCATAGCCGCGCTGTACGTACCGATAGTAAACCTCACAGCCATCTTCTTTTCCATATGGTGTACGAATCAGTACCGCCGGCACCTTCTCGTTCAGCCCAGCCGGTACATAAACATCCGTTGACAGATGAATGCCGTCCCGCATAGGAACCGGGAAGCTTCCAAGATGATTAACTCCATAAATTTTCTCATCTGGCCAGGTGTTTTTCCACATTTTAAGAACCGTTCTGTCCTCCTCGCCGTCCCGTACCAGCACCGTAACCATTTCTCTTGCCGGACAGCACACTGCAAGCAGCTCGCCATTCTCTACCAGCTTGTTATTCGGGAATTTGATATCACGCTGCAGATACCAGGAATCCTTACTGCTTGTATAGCGCTCTGCGCCTTCCGGCAGTTCTACGATGACTTCCCCGTCTCCCACAAGTTTCTGTTCATAGCTATGGAGCTGATGTGACAGCTTCAATAAGTCAATTTTTGTAAATGATTTATAAAAGGCATTGTCCTCTTCTGACAAAGTCTCCCACGGAAGCAGCTTACCCGATGCAATATCCAGTTTTTGAATGGAGATCGGCTGCGTATCAAAATCAAGTTCCGCATAAAGAATTCCCGATACATACAAATGATATAGTTTCATAACGATTCATCTCCCTATTCGCTGCTGTGCACACATGTGTACACAGTTACTATGTTCCTGTTATACTCCGATGATGCCGCGGATAGCATAAGCAACTGCAATACCAAGGTAGTTGCCCATCGCTCCGGCCAGAACGCCCATCAGAAGACCGGTTGTAATCATAGTTTTCCACTGTGCACTTGATGCAATCAGAGCAGCTGTCGGGCCGTCAGAAATACATGCCACAGCAGAAAGAAGAACATACTCGAATTTTACCTTCAGCAGTCTCGTTACAAGCAGATGCAGTACAATGCAGCTGACGATAACGCAGAAGCAGAATAAGGTAATATAGAATGTAGATCCGAAAAACTGTTTCAGATCAACGGCGAATCCAATGGTGGTCAGGAATAACAGTGCCACAAAAAGTCCCAGGTCAAAGTTGCCGCGCAGCTTACGTACTGCCGGAATCTGTGCAATGATAATTGAGAAAGTCGTAATCAGAATAATACGTCCCGCACTGCGGAAGCCCGGTCCAAATACCATGCCTGCAATGGTCGTAGCTGCCCATACAGTACCAAAGCCGATTGCCAGCAGCCATGCGATCTCCTGAATGGACCACTCTTTAGATGCCATCAGTTCTTCATGATCTCCATCGCCCTGCAGCTCTGCCTCTGTCATCTCATAAGGCCACAGCTTTCTCAGCAGCTTAGAGTTCTTGTAGATAGCCGGTGCCGCAAACATAAGAATCAGACTCGGAATACCAATTACATAGTCTGCTGCATTGGCAGCTGCGATGGTTCCCTTTGCCGCATCCAGTCCGACTGCGATTGCTGTCAGGTTGGAACTTCCGCCTGTATAGGTTCCGACAAACATTCCGGCAATCTTCCATCCCTCATCAATCTTGGATGCGAATAAAACACCAAACACGAATGCCATCAGGCAGACACTTACCGCTGCTGATGCCAGTGCAATAATCGAGTTTCTGTTTAACAATTTTTTCATCTGACGCAGATCCAGGCTCAGCAGACAGATAGAAATAGACAGCGGTACACAATAACTGCTGAGGGCATCATAGGTCGGGCTGGACACCGGTACAATTTTCAAGTTTGAAAGAATAATACCGGTAACAATAACCGTTAAAGCCGGTCCAAGCACCTTGAACACTTTAAAGCGTTGAAGCCAAAAGCCGACAGCTACCATAAGAAACATAACCAGAAGCAATGCGCTTTCTGATGAAAATAATGTTGTACTTTCCATATAATTAAGTAATCCTTTCTAGTGAGAGCCTCCGCGAGGCCTGGCGCATGACTTCGGTCAGCGCATCCCCGCGGAGCATTTATTATCCGAATTAGAAATCCAGATCCAGACCAAGACCCGGTTTCTGAGACAGTGTATATACGCCACCCTCGATGGTGAAGCCACCCGGCATTCCCATCTCCGGATCTACTGCATACATGAAGCTGTCGCAATCTGCCTCTGTGATATTGCTCTTAGCTGCAACTAGGCTGACACCTGCTGCAATCGCAACCTTCGTCTCCAGCATACAGCCAACCATACAATTTACATGATTTGCTTCTGCGATTGCATTGATCTTCTCTGCCGGATACAGACCGCCGCACTTCATCAGTTTGATGTTCAGAATATCAGCTGCATCCATCTTGCAGGCTTTTGCTGCATCAACCGAAGAATGGATAGACTCATCCAGCATAATCTGCATATCAACCTTCTGGCGAAGGATCTTGGAACCGTCCATATCCCACCATGGCAGACACTGCTCTACTGCGTCAACGCCGATTTTTTCAAATTCTTTCAGAACTCTTACCGCATCATTTACGGTATATCCCTGGTTTGCATCCACACGCAGGCGGATATCCGGTCCAACTGCTTCACGAATCAGAGTAAGTGCACGAATATCATCCGCCGGATTAATTCCAGCTTTCACCTTCAGGATACGGAATCCATCACGCTCAACACGCTCTTTTGCTTCCTGTGCCATCAGTTCCGGCTTATCAATACCAATTGTCATATCGGTTACGATCTGGTCACGGTATCCGCCCAGTACCTTGTACAGCGGTTGGTTCATAACCTTGCCCTTCAGATCATACAGCGCAATATCGATTGCAGCCTTTGCTGAGGTATTGCCGGAAATCAGACGATCCATCATCAGATGAATTCCCTCAATATTCATCGGATCCATACCGATCAGACCCTGTTTAAACAATTTAAGAACTTCCAGAACGGTTGCACTGTTCTCTCCGGTAACCGGTTCAAACGGAGCTGCCTCTCCGATTCCATAGATTCCCTCATCTGTCATAACTTTTACCAGAACATTCACAGAATGATCCTGTACGGCAAATGCAATACGGAACGGCTTCTTCATCGGAATGTGAATCACTTCTACTTTTACATCAATAATTTTCATATTAGACCTCCATACTGTAAAATTATTTTAAAATTAGTATAATTTTACTCTCACTAAAATATATAGTCAACCTTTTCACGTTCAAAATACAAAATTAGGGATTTTACATAAAAAATATTCCATAAATCTGTGAAAATAAGCCAAAGTCGAAACAGATAATAAGGCAAATAGGAGAATAGTAAACTTTAATATTTTTATATATATAAAACAAATCAAACTCTGGTTTATTTACAAAAACAATGGTATACTAATACAGACAGCGGATTCCGCTGAAGATCATAGAATAAAGTACATCGAACAGGGGGGTTACAATATGCTCGGTGAGCAGATACGCAACATAAGAAAATCAAGAGACTTTACACTAAAAGCCCTGGCTGAACAGACAGGACTTTCCATTGGCTATATATCCCAGATAGAGCGCAATCTGACGGATCCATCCCTGTCAACGCTTCGCAAAATCAGCGCTGCTCTGGATGTTCCCACCTATCTTTTTATGGGAGAAGCCGAAGCTGACAACACACTGACTACCAGAAAAAATCAGGTCATCACTTTATCACAGCCCCATTCCAATATCCGTTACCATCTGCTGACGCCGATGCCATCGGCAGAATTTGTTCCCCAGTCTCTGATTATCGGTTTTGAGCTGGAAGCACATGCTAAGGATGGCGAACGCCCTGTGATTCACCCCAGTGAGGAGATCATCATGGTCCAGTCCGGAGAACTGGATGTTATCATCGGAACCGAGAGAATTCACCTGATGGAAGGGGATTCGACGCTGATTCGATCCAACCTTCCCCATATTGTGGAAAACACGACAGACAAGCAAATGACCGGTATTTCCGTATTCACACCGGCCATCTGGTTTCCATCCATACGAAGAGCTGAACAGAACGGATAAAACTCATCCCTTTAAAAACTCTTTCGTCTCTTCGCACTCCGGCTTTTCCCAGAATGTTTCTGCATCCTTTGTTTCTACCCGCCGTCCATTCTGGAAAAAGGCCACATCGTCCGCAATGCGCTTTGCCTGCGCCAGGTTGTGGGTAACAATCACAATGGTATAACGCTCCTTCAGGTTCTTAAGCAGCTCTTCTATTTTGGCAGAAGCCTTCACGTCCAGAGCCGAACAAGGTTCATCTAAGAGCAGTACCTTCGGCTCCACCGTCAGCGCCCTGGCAATGCACAGACGCTGCTTCTGACCGCCTGAAAGCTTTTAGGTCAGGTTTTTATAAATAGAAAACGGAAACAGTGCCGGTGTCTGAAACACCAGTCCCACATTTTTTCTCAACTCTTCCATGGATAGACTGTGGATATCCGCCTCCTCCAACATAATTCTGCCGGACACACCTCCAAAGACGGGCAGCCCTTCCCGCTCCGTTTTCAGACACCGCGCCATCAGCGGGGACTGTGTGGCATGGAAGCCGCTCACGGCTCCGCAGGCGATGGTGATGAACATCACGGGGAAAAGCGGGAAATCCGCCGGATGGCGGTTATGGAAAAAGTCCAGATCCGGAAGCACTTCCATGCGGGGCAGGTGCATCCAGGCCGGCATGGAATCCGCAAAGGGAGCCAGGAGCATTACGCCCAGAATGCCCATGACCATGATGATCAGGGCGACGGAAAAAAGAGGATAGACCTTTCCCATGATAGCCTGGATGGGAAGAATGGTCGCCAGAAAATAATAGCCGAAGATCATCCAAACCCATGCCGAAACGCTCCAGCCCGTCATGGGGGACAGGATGGCGGCGGGCCCCACGGCGAAGACGACGCCCACCAGCACGCTGAATACGATGCAGACGGCGCGGCTGATCCACTGGGCCTGGCTGCCCAGGTAGCGCCCCAGGATTTCCGGCAGGTTTTCCCCCTTGTGCCGCAGGGAAATCATGCCGGAGAAGTAGTCGTGCGCCATTCCGCCCAGAATGCAGCCGAAAACGATCCACAAAAGCGCGGCCGGCCCGTACAGCACGCCCATGACGGCGCCGAAAATGGGCCCCAGCCCTGCAATGTTCAGCAGCTGGATGAGAAAAACGCGCCAGCGCGGCATGACCACATAATCCACGCCGTCCGTACAGGCCACGGCGGGAGTTTGCCTGGAGGCGTCCGGACGGAAAATCCTTTCCAGCACCCGCCCGTAAGTGAAATAACCGGCCGCCAGGACCAATATCCCCAGAATGAAATAGCAGTAACCGTTCATGTTGGAAAAAGGGCCAGCCATCTCATGGACAGGCTGTCCGTTCATGGAACTTAACTTTTCTCCCGCCTTCTGGCAAGCTGTTAGTGAAAGGAGGGGAATAGGGAACGGATTACAAATCCGAAAAGTAAATCCACGCCTCTTTATTATGCATAAATAATTGGTGTTGTAAATTTTATGATAGTTTCAAATCTCCCGCAGGGAAGCTTCTGATTATAGGACGCCTCTGTTCCTATATTTGTATAAACATCTCGTTTCTATCGTTTAGTGTTGACTTCGGATTTGTAATCCGCTAAACGGAAAAGGTTGACACCATTCAACCTTCCCCAGTTATGAAGAAAACATTGATAATCATTGCGTCCCTGGCTCTTGGCGCGGCAGCCTCCCAGGCCGCGGTGCTGTGCACCACTACGTTTAACCGGACCGGGACTTCCCTGGATTCCGTCACTGTGAGTACGGTCTCCGATGCGGGACTCTCCACTTCCACCTCGATTAGCTCCGATAATTTCAGCAAAAATACTTCGGGCAATGACCTGCTGGCTAACGGCACTATTCCGGCCTCCGTATTTTCTCCTAATGCCAATGTGGGTAATAATCAGAATAATACATGGAGCGTTTCTTTCACGTTTACCAACGACGGTTCCCAGGATATGCTGATTTCTTCCATTGATCTTTCCATGATAGGGTTCACTGGAGCGGGCGCCGCGCAGAATGCCGGAGGCGGTGTGGTCAATAACAATTATGTTGGGGGAGCCGACGGCAATCTGAACAAACCTGTCAATATCACCCTTGGCATGAGCGGGCAGGACGATCAGACGCTGGCCTATAATGGCGCCACCAGTACAAATACATCTACGGGATCCTGGGATGGCGTTCGTACGGGAAGCTATGAATATGGCGATGTGTTGTTGAAAGCCGGGGAATCCATGACGTTAACTGTTACGGCTTCCAAAAACGAGGCCTACGACAGCGGCTGTTTTATCGGTCTTACGGGAATTCAGATTAATGGGGAAGTGGTTCCCGAACCCGCCACGGCCTCCCTGGGGCTTTTGGGGCTGGCCGCATTGATGATGCGCCGCCGCAGGCTCTAAGCATCTTTTTTCAACCGGGCCCGTTCCAAGACCGGATTTTTGGAACGGGCCCAGTGCATGGCATTCTGTAACAGAATAATGCATGGAAAGCGAATTAAGAATCCGGTGTCAACGTAAAATTTTAAAAAGAAACCACTTTATCCCTCCTGCCTTCTCTGAAAAGAGAAGGCAGGAATTGCCTCTTTTTAAATTTTAACGATTTATACAATTTATTATCAAAGGATTATATTCTTATCCAGCGTAAAAAACATTTTCAGGATTCTTAATCCGGTAGAGAAAAACCGAGTTTCTGTTCCAGAAATTCAGATAATCTAAAGTTGCCAGAATCATGAAGAAAACATTCCCTGTCATTGTCTCCATCCTTGCTCTTGCTGGTTCCGCCCATTCGGCTATTGTGTTTGATTATCAGGCAAATCCTCAAGCAACAACGAGCTTTTACCAGCCTGAAACCACCGGAGCTTCCCTGACCAGTCAGACATTCACTGGGGTTTCAAACCAGAAGACGGGTTCCAACTACGTTGACTCCTTTTTGAGTCCCAATATAAATGTCGGCAACGGGAATGCGTGGAGCGTCTCTTTGTCCTTTACCGTAACGGAAGCCGTCACCGTTGATTCCATAGCTCTGAATCTTTTTACATTCAGTGGTGCCAATGCGGTTCAGAATAGTGACCGGAGAGGCGCTTATACCTTTGATTTGAAGCTGGGTGACAATGTTTTGGCTAGTTGCAACAATTCTAACCTGACTTATCTGGGTACGGGTGATGTTAATGCCGGCAGTTCCCAACAGGCCAGCGTGGGAACGCTGGGGCAACTCGGAGGGTCTTCCGGCATCCATGAGGAAGGAACGCTGAACCAGGCAGTAACCCTGTCTGCCGGCAATACTTATACCCTTGAGCTTTCCCTGAACAGGGGACAGGAAACGAAGGGTTACTTTGTCGGATTGGGCGCCATTGAACTGAATACGATCCCTGAACCGGCGACCGCCTCTCTCAGTATTCTGGGCATGGCTGCACTAATGATGCGCCGCCGCAGACGTTGAAGCCCATGTCCCTGATACACTTGTTCAAGCCGTCCGTTTTTTCTTTGAAACTGGCGGCTTGTTCATTTTCAGCCAACAAAATTCGGCATTTTTTAACATTTAACATCAATAACCGGTATGATTCCCCAGGCAGTCCGTTCTTCGGCGTGATGTCCTCCGGGTCATCGTTTCGCCAGCCAGCCATGTTTCCACACTGTTTTTTTACCGTTCTCCTCTTTTTTCTTCTGTTCCTTGCTCCAGCTAGGTCGGCTGATGTTGAATATGTCTGGAGGGGCGCCGATTACCAGTGGGGTTCCCTGTCCAACTGGAGTGTCGGAAGCGTTGCCGCCTCTTCCGCGCCAGGGGCCGCCGCTTCCGCCTATGAACATTGGATGGTAACCAATGGAACGGATTCCGCGGGAAGGACGGATGTCGGCGGATTGGGCGCGGGGGGCCGCTATTTGAAGGGCGTCAGGATTGCGGGGCTTAACAGCCAGCCGGAAGGCAAAATCCCATTGTTCATTAAAAACACGAACAAGGATGTATATTTGCGCGTGGAGAAGGGCGGCATTACTGTGGAAAATGCCGGAGAAGGAGGTTATTCTGCGGATTTCGGGGTCGCCCAGCTGCGCGTAGCCGCGGACCAGGAGTGGCATGTGGCTGAAGGGCGCAGCCTGTATGTGGGGCATGACGATGACGCTCCGTCCGGGGGATTGTATTCCCTGACTTCGGAAGGCGATGTTCCGCGGCGCGTGACAGTGACGGGCGGAGGCGCCGTGCGCATCGGGGAAGGGATGCTGCTGAACAATATTTCCGGCCTCATCGGTTTTGTGCTGAACGCCGGAAAGGGAATTCCGACGCTGGATCTGGCGGACCGGGGCATGGGCAATACGGTGACGGTGGAAGACGCTGCCCGCCTGGAAGGCATGTCTTTGTACCAGGGGGCCCTGGTGACGCGGGAAAACGCGTCCGTGACTTTTTCCGGAACGGAGGCCAAGGCGTCCGGACAATGGAACATTGGCGCGGACACGGAGTTGGCGCTGGAAAATGCCACGCTGGACCTGACGGAGGCGGGTGTGGACGGCGACGTGATTCTTTCCGGCTCTTCCGGCATTACCGGGGATAAGGGAACGCTGCGGCAGACGCTTCTGGATGATGCCCGGGTGACTTATACGGACAGGAATGTCAAGGCGGGGGAAATCCGGAGCGCAGGCAGCAATGTGACGATAACGCTGAATAACTCCTCCATGCATTTTGACGGAGAAATACCGGCGGTGGACCTGGTGGTGCAGGGCAGCTGCACGCTGGGCGGCAGCGGCGCCTTTTCAGGAACGATTACTTATGCGCCGGGAGGCACCCTGACTGTGGATGGGGATATTTCCCTGCCCAGTTCATCCCTGACGCTGGGGCGTCTCCATGTGGCTACGCTGGACGGCGTGCCGCAAAACTCCGCCGTCCGGCCGGAAACCCCTGCCCAGCAGGCAAGGGAATATGTGGTTTTGTTTGATTCCTCCTTTGAGGATTTGATTTCCGAATGGCCGGGCAGGCATACGCTGGGCGTGCAGTTCCGGCCGGATATGGGCGCCCCCGTCACCGTAAAGGAACTGCCTGAAGGGGCGGTTTCATGGAATTATGATGCCGCATCCGGCTGGCTGACGCTGCAGACGGATGTAGCGGAAAAGCCGGACATGCCGGCGCATGTTTCCGGAGCCAGGCCCAATATTATTTTTGTCCTGGTGGATGACATGGGCTGGGGGGATATGAGCGTCAACTGGACGCAGCAGGATAAAAACGGCAGGCAGGTGACCCGCAGGAATGAATTCAAGACGCCTACGCTGGACACGATGGCGGCGGAGGGCATGCAACTGAGGCGCCATTACAGTGCGGCTCCGGTATGCGCTCCGGCCCGCGCTTCCCTGCTGCTGGGCGTTCACCAGGGGCATTCCCGGGTGGTGCGCAACAATACGTTTGATTACCCTATCGAGAATTCCCATACGCTGGGAACGCTGCTGAAAAGCGCGGGTTACCATACGGCGGCCATCGGGAAATGGGGCGTGGGCGGAGGCGGACAGAGCGGCAAGGCTCTGACCGCGGCTCCCCACATGCGCGGGTTTGATTATTTTTACGGAATCATCAAGCATTTGGCGGGGCATTACCATTATTTGACGGCGGGTTCCCAGGATATTTACGAATATAATGACCAGGCCGCGGCTCCGGCGTGGGAGAGCGTCAGCGCGAAAGTTCCGGGCACCGCCTATGATACGGATTTGTTCGGGGCCCGCGCCAAACAGTGGATTGTGGACCACCATGAGAAAACTCCTGCCCGGCCTTTCTTCCTGTATCTGGCTTTCCCGGCTCCCCACGGCAGTCTGTCCGCTCCCGCCTGTGCCTATCCGGCGGGGCTGGGAAGGGACGGCGGCCTCCAGTGGGAGAAAAAAGACGGCTATGAAGCCTGCAATACCGCTGCGGACGGATGGTCGGGGGTGGAGGGGAACTTTTCTCCGGATACCTATATCTACCCGGAACATGAGGTTTTTGGAAGAACGGAATCCCGCCACGCCACGATGATCCGCCGGGTGGATGACGTCCTGAAGGACATGATCCAGCTGCTTAAGGATTTGGGCATTGATGACAATACGATGATTGTCTTCACGTCCGACAACGGCCCCCATAATGAACCCGGTTCTGGCAATTACGGCAACGGCGCGCAGGATCCCGCGTATTTCATGAGCTACGGGATGATGGACGGCATTAAGCGCGATTGCTGGGAAGGCGGCATGCGTGTGCCGGCCGTGGTACGCTGGCCCGGTGTGGTTCCCAGCGGAATCAGTTTGAATGCCAGCCAGTTCCAGGACTGGATGGCTACTTTTGCGGACGTGGCTGGAGTGCCCGTGCCGTCCCGTTGTGACGGCGTTTCCCTGCTGCCTACGCTGGCAGGGGTGCCGGAACGCCAGAAAACGGGCGTTATTTATGCGGAATATGCCTATAGCGGGAGCACTCCGAATTACAGCGATTTCCTCCAGCAACACAGGGGGAGAGGGCGGCAGCAGCAGCAGATTATATTTGTGGACGGCTTCAAGGGGATTCGGATGGGGAATGCCGCCCCCGCTACGGATTTTGAAATCTACGATACGGAAAAAGACCCGCAGGAAGCGGCGAATCTGGCGGCATCCCGTCCGGATCTGCAGGAGAAGATGAAGGCGCAGGCGCTGCGCTCCCGCCGTTCCTCCCCCATTGCCTCCACCAGTTTTGACGCCGGTTATATCGCGCCCGTTTCCGCCCCCGCTGGCCTGCGGGAGGGAAGGCTGCGCTGGCGCGCGTGGAACCGCTCTTTTGACTGGGTGCCGGATTTCCGGCAGCTGGAGGAGGGGCCCTGTTCTACGGGTGCGACGGATGTTTCCGACGTGCTCAGCGTCAAGGCGGGGCTTTCCGGTCAGAAGGGGGTGGAATTGACGGGCTATCTCAGGGTGCCTGTCACCGGGGAATATCAATTTTACCTTCAGACGGATTCCAATGAAGGCTCCAGGGCTTTTGTCCATTTGCACGATATGCAGCTCATTGATGCGGATTATGCCTATACTCCCGGAACGCAGGCTGCCTCCAACGCGCGGGAAGGCGTTTCCGGCGATGTGCAGCCCAATGCCGTTCAGACGGTGAAGCTTACTGCGGGGCTGCATCCCATCCGCATCGGCTATGGGGAAGGCGGCTTCCTCCTCCCTTTCCCTGCAATGGGAGGGGCCGGAAACCAGCGGCAGGGAACCCATTCCCGCCAGCGCGTTTTCCTATGAATACGTGAATCCCTTCAATCTGGAAAAGACGGAGGAAACGGTAGGATGCGCCGCCTCCGGTACGGGGCTGACCGTGCAGACGCATCTTCCCTGGACAGTTTCCTGCGACCAGCCATGGGTTACGGTTTCCCCCGTTTCCGGTTCCGGAACCTCAGTGCTGGATATTGCCGTGGAAGCAAACGGGCTGCAAACGGAGCGGGAAGCCGTTGTCACCGTCGTATGCGGCGGGGAGCAGAGGACATTCACGCTGCGCCAGGAAGCTGCTCCTGCCCCGGCAGGGTACGACAAGTGGAAGCAGGACCATTTTGCGGATGGGACGCCGGATGAGCAAATGGCCCCGGATGCCTGCCCCGCCGGAGACGGAATTTCCAATCTGATGAAATATGCTACGGGCATGGATCCCAACCAGCCCTGCGGGAGCGTGACGAAGCTGGCTGTCCGCGAGGAAGAGGGCGGGAAATACCTCGTGCTTTCCTGGCCTGTGAATCCGGAGGCGACGGATGTGACGTTCCATGTGGAAAGTTCTTCCGACCTGGAGGAATGGGCTGACGAAGGGGCCGTCACTCCGGACGGGGCCTGCGGGGAATTCCGCGATACGGTCGCGCTGGGAAAAGGCTCTCCGGAGCGCCGGTTTCTGAGATTAAAGGTGACGAGATAGGGAATCACCGGTTTCTCTTTCCGTTTCCCGATGATGATTCCTTACGGGAACAGGGACCTTCCGGCCCTGCTGCCTTGCCGCCCGTTACGGATTTTTTCCGGAAGCGTGATTCTGCGTGTTCCGGCCCTCCGCTGTCCCGGCGCATCCAGCGCGGTACGGCCGGGGACACCGTGCCTTAGCCAGGGAAAGAATATTACTCCCCGTCATTTTCCGCATCGGCAGGGGGAGCTTTGGGCAGGTTCTTGTCAATGTCTTCCAGAAGGTTGACCAGGTCAACGCCGCGCTGGGCGGAGTCGTCCAGACGGAAGGTCAGGCGCGGCGTATTGCGCAGCACCACGCGCCTGGCCACGGCGGACTGGATAAGGCCGTGACGGGAGTTCAGTTTTTCCAGCACCTGGGAGGGAGCCATTTTCCCTACGACGCCCACCCATACTTTCCCTTCTTTCAGATCGTCCGTCACTTCCACTTCAATCACGGTGACGATTGTTCCGGGAAATTCAAAATCCCGCTGAATGGTGGTGCCTATTTCCCGGCGCAGGAGTTCGTTTACCTTGTCAGTGCGTCTGCTCATATGAAGGGATAGAGTGATGAAGGGACCGATTGGTTCAATCGGAGAAGGAGGAATAAGGGAAAGGACAGGGACGGAGGTTTCCCGGACGCCCGGAGGAGCGTGCAAGGAGCTCCGTCCCTGTTGGATGATTTTTGTTGGGGGTTACAGCGTTTGCTGGATTTTTTCCAGCGTGTAGCATTCGATGATGTCGCCCGTTTCGTATTCGTTGAAGTCTCCGAGGCGGATGCCGCATTCCAGACCTGCCTTGACTTCTTCCACTTCATCCTGGAAGCGGCGGAGGGTGGACATTTTACCGTCAAAGACGGGCGTCTTGTCACGGATGACGCGCGCCTCGCAGCTGCGGAGGATTTTCCCGTCCTCCACCATGCAGCCTGCCGCACGGCCCTTGTTGAGCTTGAAGACCTGGAGCACTTTGGCGTGGCCGATGATGGTTTCGCGCGTTTCCGGTTCCAGAAGGCCCAGCATGGCATCCCGCACCTGGTCAATGAGTTCGTAAACAATGGAATACAGTTTTACCTGCACGCCTTCCCGCTTGAGCAGTTTGACGGCGTTGGCTTCCACCTTGACGTTGAAGCCCAGGATGACGGCGTCCGAGGAGGAGGCCAGCAGAACATCCGATTCCGAGATGGGGCCGGCGGAGGCGTTCAGGAAGACGCATTCCACTTTGTCCGACTGGATGTCCAGAACAGCCTTCCTGATGGCTTCCACGGAACCCTGCACATCCCCCTTCAGGAGTATTTTGAGCTGGGCTTTCTGGGTGCCGTCCCCCATCATGGCGAGCAGTTCTTCCATGCGTGCCTTGCGGGGCTGGGCCAGGCGCTGCTTGCGCAGTTCCTCCTGGCGTTCTTCCCCAAGCTTTTTGGCGGCGCGTTCGTTTTCCATTTCCACCAGTTCGTCCCCCACGTTCGGGGTTTCAGAGAAGCCGGTGATTTCCACGGGCATGCCGGGCCCTACCTTTTTGACGCGTTCGCCGTGGTCGTTGACCAGGGCGCGCACCTTGCCGGCGTAAGGACCGCAGATGAAGGGCATCCCGACGCGGATGGTGCCGCTTTCCACGATGGCCGTGGCGGAGCTGCCCGTGCCGGGTTCCACGCGGGCCTCGATGATGGAGGCGCGGCAGTTGGCCTTGGGGTTGGCCTGGAGTTCCAGTACTTCTGACTGGAGGACGAGAAGGCCGAGAAGGTCGTCAATGCCGGCCCCGGTCAGGGCGGAGACTTCCACGCATTCCACATCGCCTCCGAAGTCCGTGGGAACCAGCCCTTCTTCCATCAGGCCGCTCTTGGTTTTGACGGGGTCTGCGGCCGGAAGGTCGCATTTGTTGATGGCGACGATGATGGTTTTGCCGGCTGCCTTGGAGTGGGCGATGGCTTCCCGCGTCTGGGGCATGATGCCGTCATTGGCGGCCACCACCAGAACCACGATGTCCGTGACGTCCGCGCCGCGGGCGCGCATTTCCGTGAAGATGGCATGGCCCGGCGTATCCAGGAAGGTGAGCGTGCTGCCGTTGTAGTCAACCGTATAGGCGCCGATGTGCTGGGTAATGCCTCCGGCTTCCCCCTTGGCCACGCGCGTTTTGCGGATGTAGTCCAGCAGGGATGTTTTGCCGTGGTCCACATGGCCCATGACGGTGATGATGGGCGTGCGCGTGATGAGGGTGGCTTTGGGTTCTTCCACCACCGGCACGGGTTCCGGTTCCTTGACGGGTTCCTGCTGGGCTTTCACGCCGCCGCCCTTTTCCCGTTTTTCACGGGCGAATGTGTAGCCGTGGAGGTCGCAGATGGAACTGACGGCGTCCGCATCCAGCGGCGTGTTCGGGTTGGCGAAGATGCCCATGCCCATCAGATCCTTGATGATTTGGAAGGGCTTGGCTTTCAGCATGCCCGCCAGCTCGGAAACGGAGACGGGCGGCTTGAGGTTGATGATTTTATCGTCTGCGGAGGGTTCTTCCTGGGGTGCGGGCGCGGCGGGTTCTGCGGCGGCCGGGGCAGCGGCGGGCGCCGGAGCGGCGTC
>OLRP01001711.1_pt1 | contig 16653 bp, 10 predicted proteins | sample 1672401 | NCBI WGS metagenome assembly OLRP01 (sample SAMEA3136682, study PRJEB25190) | human gut metagenome | reverse complement strand
TCGGCGAGATCATGCTGCGTCTGACACCGCCGGATTATGAAAAAATCAGAACAGCAACAACCTTTGAGGCAAGATACGGGGGAAGCGAGGCGAATGTAGCCCTTTCCCTGGCAAATCTTGGAATAGATGCTTCGTTTTTTACGGTAGTTCCGGACAACAGTCTTGGAAAAAGTTCTGTACGTATGATGAGAAGCAATGATGTGAATTGTGACAGTGTGGTTTATTCCACAGCGGAAGAAACTCCGACACACCGTCTTGGAACCTATTATCTGGAGACCGGCTACGGGATCCGCCCCAGCAAGGTAGTTTACGACAGAAAACATAGCGCTTTTTCCGAGTATGATTTCAGCAAAACAGATGTGAAAAAAATGCTGGAAGGATATACATGGCTGCATCTGAGCGGGATCACACCTGCTCTTGGAACAAAATGCAGGGATCTGATCTTAAACTGCCTGAAGGCAGCAAAAGAAATGAACATGACCGTAAGCTTTGACGGAAATTTCAGAAGTACGCTGTGGACCTGGGAAGAGGCCAGAGATTTCTGTACACTTTGTCTTCCATATGTAAATGTCCTTTTCGGGATCGAGCCGTACCATATCTGGAAAAATGAAGAAGACCACAGTGCAGGGGATGTAAAGGATGGAATCCCGTTTCAGCCGGATTTTGAACAGCAGGAAAAAGTGTTCCGGGCATTTGCGGACAGATATCCGAATATAAAATGCATTGCAAGACATGTCCGTTTTGCACATAGCTGCAGTGAAAACAGTCTTATGGCATATCTCTGGTTAAACGGAAAGACTTACAAAAGCAAGCGCCTGACCTTCCACATTCTTGATCGTGTCGGTGGCGGAGATGCATTTGTAAGTGGGATCATCTATGGCCTTATGAATGAGTATACACCGGAAGATACCGTGAATTTCGGTGTTGCTGCCAGTGCTGTGAAGCATACGATCCATGGTGATGGAAACATTACCGATGATGTATCTATGATCAGACATGTGATGGAAATGAACTTTGATATAAAAAGATAAAAAGGAAGGGAAATTCAGATGAAAGAGATAGCAGAAAAATTTCAGAAATTTGGTGTGGTTCCGGTTGTAGTGCTGGAAGATACAAAAGATGCAGTACCGTTGGCGAAGGCTCTGGTTGAGGGCGGCCTTCCATGTGCAGAGGTGACATTCCGCACAGAAGCAGCAGAAGAGTCTATCCGTTTCATGGCAGAGCAGTTCCCGGAAATGCTTGTGGGAGCAGGTACCGTACTTACAACAGAACAGGTAGACGCGGCTGTTGGCGCCGGAGCAAAATTTATCGTAAGCCCGGGCTTTGATTCTAAGATCGTAGACTATTGTCTGGAAAAAGACATTCCTGTTTTTCCGGGATGTATCACACCATCTGAGGTTGCGCAGGCAGTGAAAAGAGGTCTTAAGGTAGTAAAATTCTTCCCGGCAGAACCGGCAGGCGGAATTTCAATGATCAAGGCTATGGCAGCTCCTTATACAGGAATCCGTTTTATGCCTACCGGCGGGATCAATGCGAAAAACCTTGAGGACTATCTTTCCTGTGACAAAATCCTCTGCTGCGGCGGAAGCTGGATGGTAAAAGGAGATCTTGTGAAGGCAGGAGAATTTGACAAAATAAGAGAACTGACAGCAGAAGCAAAAAAGCTTGCGGATTCCATAAGAAAGTAATCAAACTTAATACACATATTCAATAAAAAAAGCAGAACCCTGCACAACCAGGCAGAGTTCTGCTTTTTTGTCAATTATTGTGAAAATAGATCAATGAAGCAGGATCGGCAGAAGCTTTTTCCGCTTCAGCTGCCAGATCAGCTGCAGGATCCGCAGAAGGTTTCCGAAGATCCATTCGGTAAAGATAAAAGATCCCACCGAAGAAACCGGGAATCAGTCCGGCGTATCCACCGGCACATAAGATCACAGTCAGCTTCACCATCAGTTCTGTCTGAAGTTCCAGACAAACAAGTAATCCTGCAAGAATTCCGGCTACACTCCATCCAGCTGTCAAAAGTGCAAGAAAAACAGCTGGCGCAGGGGCCTTTTTTAAATTTTGATCTAAGTGATTCCACAGTACTTTATACATAATCCATTCCTGCCACTCAAAATGTGATTAAACATACTCACATCGAGATAATGCGGATTCTCACGAATACCGCTTACTGTTTCTTTGTGTATGTTTTTGAGTAACCGGAGTTATCTCTACTCACAGATCCTAAGTACACTCCACAGTCGTTAATTCCCGAAATAGCCTTCGGTACATACTCACGTTTGCGGGATCATGCAACTTCGTAAGTCTCTGCATCTCTCAGATTCAATGCTGCATTGAGATCTCTGTCCTCAATATATCCACATGTGCATCTGTAGATCCTGTCTGAAAGTTTCAGATCTTTTTTAATACAGCTGCAGCAGTGGCAGATCCTGGAAGATGGATACCATCGGTCAACTACCCTTAGTTCGATTCCATATTCAGCACATTTTGTTTTCAATTTTGTCCGGAATTCATAGAATTTCTGGGACGCAACTGCTTTTGAGAGATGCCGGTTCTTCATCATCCCGGATATGTTCAGATCCTCAATCGTTATATGAGACGGCTTGGTTTTCACTATCTCAGATATTACCTTGTTGATATGATCTGTACGGATATTTTCTATCCGATGATGAAGTTTCTGTACTTTAAGCTTTTGTTTGCATATATTTGCTCTTTGAGTGGTCTCTCCTTTCTTTAAGCTCTCATATTTACGGGAAAGCTTTCGCTGTGCCCGTCTTAATTGTTTCTCAAGTTTTCTGATCCGTGCTGTTTTATTGATATTTCTGTATACAGTTCCATTTGACACAACTGCAAAGTCTTTCAGCCCCAGATCAATTCCGATCCCATCAGTGAAATTTCCATCCGCTTCCGGAGCAGGTATATCGACAAGTGCAGACACATAATATCTGCCTGCTTTCATGGAAACTGCCCCGCTTCGGATCACATATCCATCCTTAGAGGTCGGAATGTAACCTTTTTCTTTCAGCCTTACCCAGCCAAGTGTTGGGATCTTGATCCTGTGACGTTCACAGAGACAGTCTTTGAGATTATTCTTTACAAAATACATTTTTACATCAGATCTTCCTTTTTTCTTATATCTCGGGAAACTACTCTGATGATGAAAAAATCTTGAAAAAGCGGTACAGGCATTTTCGATTGCATTCTTTATCGATTTGGAACTGACTTCTCTGATCCAGAAATATTCCGGATGCCTTGGAAGGTATTCATTGTTCAGCCATACACTGAACGACTTGCCGCTCATAAATCTTTCACCGGCATCATAACGTTCTTTATTATGAAACAGGTAGAAATTATAAATATATCTGCATGTGCCGATTGTCTTATGTATTTTGATCTTCTGCTCTTCTGTAGGATTGATCTCTGTCTTGAAGCTCTTCAGCAATCTCCTCATCCTTTTCTATCTGTTTTTTATACTTACGAAGTCCATATAATCTACAGGAAAACACATGAAGGATGGAAATAATATCCTGTACAAGTTCTTCCTGTGGTGACAGTTCTTCATTGTTCACCACCAGTATCGTTGTGTGGAATTTCATGCAGAATCTTTCAAACCAGTCGTATCCAAAACGGATAAATCTGTCTTTATGCGTGATCACTATGGTTTTGACCTTCTGCTCCATGACTTCGTCCAGTAATCCATTCCATTTCTTGCGGTTATAATTAAGTCCGCTTCCATAGTCTTCAATGCACTGGTCTACGATCATTCCTTTGGCATTACAGAACTGACGCAGAAATGCTGTCTGATTTTGAAGATCATCCCTTTGGTTTTTGGTAGATACTCTTGCATAAATAACAACTTTTCGTTTATCATGTTCTATATTTATACCTTTAAATTGAAGATACTGGTCATATGTGTAATAACGCCTGTCTGTTGGAGTTCGGTTTGCTTTTAAGATTCCCTCTCTGTCCCATCTCTGAAGCGTTTTTACAGAAACACCTAATAATTCAGCAAAATCTTTTGGTTTATAATTTGTGATATTTGATGTGTCCATAATATACCTCCATAAGTATATTTAAACACATTTAATATCTTTTTACAATATATTTAGTTACTTATATCATCCTCCTGTTTTTCTGGAATTATACTTCTGCTGTTGTCAGCAACAGTCAGCTATAATATTGATTTCCTTTATTTGTCTGTATTATAGAAAAGAAATGTAAAATACAAATGCGCAGGAATGAAAAATCTTTGTAAAATATAAGTAGAAATTGCATTTTGAATTAAGAACCGATATACTTATAAATATAGTTATTAATAATATTCGATCACAGCCGAAAACATTTTTCTACAGCTGTGATACGTGAGCGAGAGAATTAAAAGGGGGCAGATAAAAGCCCCCTGAAATCATATAGAGAGTAAAGAGGAGGGGTGGAAATGGAGCATACGGAAGAATATGTGAAGCTGGAGAATGTATCCAAAATCTATGGCTCAAAAGAAGTGAAGATCATAGCTGTGGATGAGATCAGCTTCCGGATAAAAAAAGGAGAATTTGTGGTTGTGGTAGGACCAAGCGGTGCCGGAAAGACAACGGTGCTGAATATCCTGGGCGGAATGGATAAGGCCACATCCGGCAATGTCTGGATCGATGGAAAAAATATTGCAAAATATACAGACCGGCAGCTGACCGGATACCGACGGGAGGATATTGGATTTGTATTCCAGTTTTATAATCTGGTGCCAAATCTGACTGCATTGGAGAATGTGGAGCTTGCTCTTCAGATCTGTAAGGATCCTCTGGATGCTAGGACAGTTCTGGAGGAAGTAGGGCTGAGGGAGAGACTGACCAATTTTCCGGCACAGTTATCCGGCGGTGAGCAGCAGAGAGTTTCCATAGCCAGAGCGCTGGCGAAGAATCCAAAGCTTCTGCTCTGTGATGAACCTACAGGAGCGTTGGATTATCAGACCGGCAAGGCAATCCTGAAGCTCCTTCAGGATACCTGTAGGGAACGGGGCATGACGGTTATTGTCATTACTCATAACTCTGCATTGACACCTATGGCCGACCGTGTGATCAAGATCAAAAACGGCAAGGTTTCCAGGATGACTGAAAATGCACATCCCACACCAGTGGAAGAGATTGAATGGTAGGTGACGGAATGAAGGCATTACACAAAGATTTCTGGATGGAGATCCGGAAAAGTAAAGCACGTTTTATCTCGATCTTTCTGATCGTGGCACTGGGTGTTGCATTTTTTTCCGGGATCCAGGCGTCTTCTCCGGATATGAGATATTCCGGAGATGCTTATTATGAAGCAGCAAAGCTGATGGATCTGAAGATCCAGGGAACCCTGGGACTGACTCAGCGTGATGTAAAAGCGGTATCGGATATTGACGGTGTGGAACTGGCTGAGGGCAGCTACTCTACGGATGTTATGAGTGGAGAGGACGATGCCAGGAAGGTTCTTCATCTGGAATCTATCAGCAGCAATTTTAATCTGCTTACAGCAGATGAAGGAAGGATACCGGAAAAAAGCGGCGAGATTTTTCTGGACAAGCCATTTGCAAAGAATCGGGGGTATAAAATCGGGGATACCATATCTGTCAGTGAGGATGGAGACAGTGAGCTTTTGAAAAAAACAACCTATACAGTTGTGGGAATCGGAAGCAGCCCTCTTTATATTTCATTTAACAGAGGAAATACGACTCTTGGATCGGGTGAGGTCAGCGGCTTCGGATACATTCTTCCTGAGGATTTTGAACAGGAAGCTTTTACCCAGATCTATATTATGGTTCATGAATCTGGGGATGTGATCAGCTATACCGATGCTTACGACAATCTTATCAAAAAGATCCGGAAACGCGTGGAAGGTATCGAAAAAGAACAGTGCAGCCTGCGCTACGAGGAGATCGTCGCAGAAGCCAATGAAAAACTGGATGATGCCAGAAAAGAGCTTGAGGACGGAAAGAAGGAATCAGAGGAAAAACTTGGCGACGCGAAGAAAAAGCTGGATGATGGGCAGAAGAAGTATGGGGATGGAAAAAAAGAGTACGAAGATGGAAAACAGCAGCTCAGTGATGCAAAAAAGGAGCTGACCGATGGAAAACAGCAGCTTGCTGACGGAAGAAAACAGATTGAAGATGGATGGTCTCAGCTTAACAGCGCAAAACAGCAGGTGGAAGACGGTCTGTCCCAGTTAAATGCTGCCAGATCCCAGCTTGCTGACTCCGAAGCACAGATAAATGAGAAGCAGTCAGAGCTGACTGCCGGATATGAACAGCTGACTGCCGCAAAACAGCAGGTAAGTGACGGCGAGGCCCAGCTCCGGGAAGCGGAAAAAACACTGGAAAGCAAACAGGCTGAGCTTGACAGTGGAAGAGAACAGTTGGAAACGGGAAAGAATACGATCAAAGAAACAAAGACTGCTCTCACCGGTCAGAAAGAACAGTGTGAGGCAGGACTTGTACAGGTTTCCGAGGGCGAATCCCAGATCAATTCCAGTGAAGAAGCCCTTTCCGGGCAGCAGGCACAGCTGGATGAATTGACCAGCCAGAAAGAGGCATTAAGCAGTCAGGCGGCGGAGCTGCAGGCGCAGTATGACGCCGGTGCGGAAGCAGGAAAAACCGAGGAAGAGCTGGCGGAGCTTTCCACGCAGATCCAGACTTTAAATGGTCAGATCAGTGCAATGGAAGAACAGATAAATGCCGGTCAGGCCCAGATCGACGGGGCGCAGGCAGAGCTTACTGCAAAAAAATCAGAGCTGGCCCAGACAAGAGCTGAACTGGAGAGCAGCCTAGGTCAGATCAATGAGGGCTTCAGCCAGATCAAAGAACAGGAAGAGACACTTTCCAGGACAGAGGCACAGCTGAACGAAGGCCAGGAAGAACTGGATAAAGGGAAAAAAGAACTGGAAACAAAGAAAGCAGAGCTTTCCGCGGCAAAAGAAGAAATTGCGGCAAACCAGGCAACTCTGGATGATGGCCAGAGCCAGCTGGATTCGGCCAGAGCCCAGCTCAGCTCAGGGCGGCAGCAGCTGGAGGAAAAACAGGCCCAGTTAAATGCCGGTCAGGCAGAGATCCAGGCCAATACAGAAAAGCTTACCAGCAGTCAGGCAGAACTGGATGCAAATGAACAGAAGCTTCTGGATGGTGAAAAAGAGATCCGGGAAAATGAACAGAAATTAAAAGACGCCAAAAAAGACCTGGAGGACGCCAAAAAGAAGCTTTCCGATGGAAAGAAAGAATATCAGGACGGCAAAAAAGAAGCCGACGACAAAATTGCGGAAGCCCAGCAGAAGATCGAGGATGCCCAGAAAGAGGTGGATGATATTGAAACACCGGAATGGATCATCTCAGACCGCAATGACCTTCCGGAATATTCGGATTTTGGTGATAACGCAGAGCGACTGAAAAACATCGGAAAGGTTTTCCCGATGATATTCTTCCTTGTAGCGGCTCTGATCAGTCTTACCACGATGACACGAATGGTGGAGGAACAGCGAACCCAGATCGGAACCATGAAAGCGCTGGGATACGGAAAAGCATCCATTGCATCCAAGTATCTCAGCTACGCATTTCTGGCTACAGTAGGCGGAAGTATCGCAGGAGTACTTTTCGGAGAAAAGGTTCTTCCGTTTATCATTATCCAGGCGTATGGAATCATGTACTGGAATATTGGCGATCACATGCAGTTGGATTATGAGTTACAATATGCACTGATCGCTTCCGGGGCAGCGGTGATCTGTACTATGGGCGCTACACTGTTTTCCTGCGCAAAGACCCTGGCAGAAACACCGGCATCTCTGATGCGTCCGCCTGCACCGAAAGAAGGAAAACGGATCCTTATTGAACGGATTAGCTTTATCTGGAAGCATCTGAGCTTTTCCTGGAAATCGTCCATGCGAAATCTTTTCCGTTATAAAAAGCGTCTTTTTATGACCATTTTCGGAATTGCAGGAAGCATGGGACTGATGCTTGTAGGATTCGGACTTTATGACTCCATTATGGATATTGCGATTCTCCAATATGACCAGATCCAGCACTATGATGCCATGGTGATCAATGATGAGGATGCCACAGACAGCCAGGAAAAGGATCTTCTGAAATTCCTGGACGGAAACAGCGAGATCGATCACTATACCCGTGTGCAGCTCACCAAGATGACGGCACCAAAAGAAAAGGGAAGTGTCAGTATCTATGTGTATGTTCCGGAAAATACGGAAAATTTTAAAGAGGATGTAACGTTACGTGACAGAAAGTCCCACGAGCAGTATGAGCTTACCGATGATGGAGCGGTGATCTGTGAAAAAACGGCTTCTCTTATCGGTGTGAAAACAGGAGACGAGATTACCCTGGAGAAAGACAACAGAAAATATAAAGTAAAGATCACTGCTGTCACGGAGAACTATATGGGACATTACGTTTACATGACCCCACCCTGCTATGAAAAAACATTCGGAGAGAAACCGAAGTATTCAAGTACAGTATATACTATGAAAGAGGATGCAGAGAGTGATCTGGAAACTCTTGGAAATGCGATCCTGAAATATCCGGCAGCCTTAAGCACCAGCTATACAAGCAGCACAGCAGGTCAGGTAGAGCGAATGCTGGGATCCCTCGGAGCGGTGATCTGGGTCCTGATCATTTCTGCCGGAATGCTGGCATTTGTGGTACTGTATAATCTGAACAACATCAATATCACAGAGCGTCAGAGAGAGCTTGCAACATTGAAGGTCCTGGGATTTTATGATGGCGAAGTTTCCCAGTATGTATTCAGGGAAAATATCCTGCTGTCCTTCATAGGGATTCTGGCAGGCGCAGTGTTCGGAATCTTCCTCCACCGGTATGTGATCACAACCGTTGAGGTAGATGCGGTGATGTTCGGAAGAAATATCAAGCCAATAAGCTTTGTTTATAGTGGAATCATTACCTTTGGGTTCTCCATGTTTGTAAATATGGTGATGCATTTTAAGCTGAAAAAGATCAATATGGTAGAGTCACTGAAGAGCGTGGAATAAAATAATGAAATGCCAGAAAGATCTTCGTATCCGGAAATATGTGAAATCCCAGGAAAAGCAGGCCTCTGTCTTGACAAAAAAAGAAAATTTCATTATAGTAGGAACATGGCAAAGGCGTTGAATAAGAGGAGTATGCAGATCTACGCTGACAGAGAGAAATGCACAGACGCAAGAGAAGCGCAGGCTGAAAGGCATTTTCAGATGGAGGACTGCAGAAGGTAGCTTAGGAGCCGGGAAACTGAAAGCAGAAATGCAGAACAGATGCAGATGCTGCTGTGTAGGTTTTCACGTACCCCGCGTTAAGGGACAAGAGATAGACGGGAATAACAGATGTTTTTTCCGGATAATGAAGGTGGTACCGCGAGAATGATCGCCCTTCGCACATTAGTTAGTGGCTTTTGTGTGGAGGGCGTGTTTTTTCTTGCAGAGAACAGGAGCATTTTAAGGTTCCTATAATCAGAAAGATTCAGGAGGAAAACATGAGTAAAGAACTTGCAAAGACTTATGATCCCAAGGGTATTGAGGATCGTCTGTACAAAAAATGGATGGATAACGGATACTTCCATGCAAAAGTTAATCCGGACAAAAAACCTTTCACAATCGTAATGCCGCCGCCCAATGTAACCGGACAGCTGCATATGGGCCATGCACTGGATGAGACCATGCAGGATATCCTGATCCGTTTCAAGAGAATGCAGGGTTATGAGGCTCTCTGGCAGCCGGGAACAGACCATGCAGCCATCGCTACAGAGGTTAAGGTAACAGAGAAACTTCGTAAAGAAGGTATCGACAAGAACGAGATCGGCCGCGAGGAATTTATGAAACATGCCTGGGCATGGAAAGAAGAGTACGGCGGAAAGATCATCAACCAGCTGAAAAAACTGGGTGCATCTGCAGACTGGGAGCGCGAGCGCTTTACCATGGATGAAGGCTGCTCCAAGGCTGTTCAGGAGGTATTTATCCGTCTCTATGAAAAAGGATATATTTACAAAGGTTCCAGGATCATCAACTGGTGTCCGGTATGCCAGACTTCTATTTCCGATGCAGAGGTTGTACATGAGGACCAGGATGGATATTTCTGGCACATCAATTATCCGATCGTAGGTGAGGAAGGACGTTTCGTTGAGATCGCAACCACTCGTCCGGAGACACTTCTCGGTGATACAGCAGTTGCTGTAAATCCGGAGGATGAGAGATATAAAGATCTTGTAGGCAAGATGCTGAAACTTCCTCTTACAGACAGAGAGATCCCGGTTATTGCCGATGAGTATGTTGACAAGGAATTCGGAACAGGCTGCGTTAAGATTACACCGGCACATGACCCCAATGACTTCGAGGTTGGACGCCGCCATAATCTTGAGGAGATCAATATCCTTAACGATGATGCGACTATCAACAGCCTTGGCGGAAAATATGCAGGTATGGACCGTTACGAGGCACGTAAGGCCATGGTAGAAGACCTGAAAGAGCAGGGACTCCTTGTAAAAGTTGTTCCGCACAGTCACAGCGTTGGTACCCATGATCGCTGCGGTACAACCGTAGAGCCAATGATCAAACCACAGTGGTTTGTAAAAATGGATGAAATGGCAAAAGCTGCCATCAAGACTCTGGACGACGGAAATCTTCAGTTTGTTCCGGCACGTTTTGACAAGACTTACCTGCACTGGCTGGAGAATATCCGTGACTGGTGTATTTCCCGTCAGCTCTGGTGGGGACACAGAATCCCGGCTTATTACTGCGATGAGTGCGGTGAGATGGTTGTTGCAAGAGAAATGCCTGAGAAGTGCCCGAAATGCGGATGCACACATATGCACCAGGATGAGGACACTCTGGATACCTGGTTCAGTTCCGCACTGTGGCCATTCTCCACGCTTGGATGGCCGGATAAGACACCGGAGCTTGAGTACTTCTATCCGACAGATGTTCTGGTAACCGGATATGATATCATCTTCTTCTGGGTTATCCGTATGGTATTTTCCGCACTGGAGCAGACCGGTAAGACTCCGTTCCACCATGTACTGATCCACGGCCTGGTACGTGACTCCCAAGGACGTAAGATGAGTAAATCCCTTGGAAACGGTATCGATCCGCTGGAAGTTATCGATAAATACGGTGCAGATGCACTTCGTCTGACTCTGATGACAGGTAATGCACCTGGAAATGACATGCGTTTCTACTGGGAGCGTGTAGAGTCCAGCCGTAACTTTGCAAACAAGATCTGGAATGCATCCCGTTTCATTATGATGAACCTGGAAGGAAAGACCGTAACAGAGCCGGAAGACCTGAACGCTCTTTGCAACGAGGATAAATGGATCCTTTCCAGACTGAACACCGTGATCCGCGATGTTACCGAGAACATGGATAAATATGAGCTTGGAATCGCTGTACAGAAAGTTTATGACTTCCTGTGGGATGAGCTCTGTGACTGGTATATCGAGATGGCCAAAGTAAGACTGTGGAAGGCAGAGGAGAACCCGGCAGCAGCAAATGATGCACTGTGGACACTTCGCACTGCACTGACACAGGGACTGAAGCTTCTTCATCCGTTCATGCCGTTTATCACAGAGGAGATCTACTGCACACTGCTTCCTGAGGAAGAGTCCATTATGATCTCTGACTGGCCGGTATACAAAGATGAGATGAACTTTGCAGATGCTGAGAAAGCAGTTGCAAGCTTCCAGGAAGTTGTACGTGGAATCCGTAACACCAGAAACGAGATGAACGTACCACAGAACAGAAAGACAAATATCTACATCGTAGGCAAGGACGCTGAGAGCTGTGCACGTTTTGAGTCCTGCAAGAGATCCTTTACAAACCTTGCGTTTGCAAAAGAGATCCACGTACAGCAGGATAAGAGCGGAATCGGTGAGGATGCGGTATCCATCGTTGTGGCAGACGGTGTGGTTTATCTGCCGCTGGAGGATCTGATCGACCGTGAAAAGGAGATCGAACGTCTCACAAAAGAGCAGGAGCGTCTTACAAAAGAGATCGCACGCTGCGAGGGAATGCTGAACAATCCGAATTTTGTGAACAAGGCACCAGCAGCCAAGGTAGAGGCAGAGAAGGAGAAACTTGAGAAATACAAAGAGATGAAAGAGAAAGTGAACCTGCAGTTAACACAGATGGTGAAATAACGAAGGAGTGTTTTAATGAAGTGGTGTAACTTTTTCAATAAGATTTCGCTGATACTTCAGGCTCTGGGCTGTGCAGTCCTGTACTTTGTGATCGAGGCCATATGCAGGCACTCGTTCACAGAGGCGTGGACCTACATGACTACAAAGCCGCTTGTATTTGCTTATAATGCAGCGTTTATCTTTACAACGATGCTGATTGTTTATCTCTTCCGAAAGAGAATTTTCTGGCGTATATTTGTGGGCAGCTTATGGCTGTTTCTGGGAATCGTAAACGGTGTGCTTCTTCTCAACCGTGTCACACCGTTTACAGGACCGGATGTGAAGAATCTGACAGATGGTCTCAGTATTGCAAAAAAATATCTGACCCATACCCAGATGACCATAGGTGCAGTTCTTCTGGGAATTGCGGTTCTAATCCTTCTGATCATCCTGATAAGGTCGCCGAAGTACAGAGGCAAGCTGAAATATAAGGTGAATATTCCACTGGTCCTGGTTGGGGTCCTTGCCTTTGGAGGAATCACACAGCTTGCTCTGGAAAAAAGAGTTCTTTCCAATTATTTTGGAAATATTGCCATAGCTTATGAGGATTACGGATATCCTTACTGTCTGGCAACGACGATCTTTAATACCGGAATCAGTGCACCGAGAGATTATTCCAAAAGCGAGATCAAAAGGATCGAGAAGTCGGAAGAAAATCTTCCGGAAACGAAAGAAGGCAGTCATCCGAATATTCTGTTTTTGCAGCTGGAGTCCTTTTTTGATCCTACGCTGGTAAATTATCTGGAGCTGTCAGAAGATCCTATTCCGAATTTCAGAAAGCTGATGAAGGAGTATTCCTCCGGATATTATAAGGTACCTTCCGTAGGAGCCGGAACCGCAAATACTGAGTTTGAATCCATTACTGGAATGAGCCTTCATTATTTTGGACCGGGAGAATATCCTTACAAGAGTATCCTTAAGGAAACTACATGTGAGAGCGCGCCGTATGTTCTGAAGAATCTGGGCTATACTGCCCATGCAGTACATAACAATGAGGCGAATTTCTACGGAAGAAGAAGCATTTTCCCGAATCTGGGATTTGATACCTTTACTTCGGCAGAGTACATGAAGGATGAAAACCAGAAGAACCCGTTGGGCTGGACCAAGGACAGTGTCCTCACCGATGAGATCGTCAAGTGTCTGGATTCCACAGAAGGACCTGATTATGTATATACTATTTCCGTACAGGGACATGGAGATTACCCTTCAGAACCGGTGCTGGAAAATCCGGAGATCACAGTTTCCGGGGCCCCTACGGACGAGCTGAACAATAAGTGGGAGTATTATGTAAATCAGATCCATGAGATGGATGATTTTGTCAAAGAGCTGACTGATAAGCTGGCAGATTATCCGGAGGATGTGGTACTGGTTATGTATGGTGATCATCTGCCAACCATGGGACTGACTGTGGAGGATGTGGAGAATAAATATCTGTTCCAGACAGAGTATGTGATGTGGGATAATTTCGGACTTAAGAAAAAGAAAGAAAATCTTGCGGCATACCAGATGGCAGCAGAGGTTATGGACCGTGTAGGTATCCATGAGGGAAATATTTTCAAGTATCATCAGGCAAGAAGAAATACCAAAAATTATCAGGTGGATCTGGAGACCCTGCAGTACGATCTTCTTTACGGAAAGCAGTATACATATGACGGAGAGAATCCTTTTGAGCGGACAAAGATGCGTATGGGAATCTATGATACCACACTGGATTCCATTCAGGTTGTGTCTGAGACGGATCACACCTATTATATCCAGGGAACAAACTTTACGCCGTCCAGCCAGGTGAAGATCAACGGAGAATGGTACGATACGGTTTACGTGAATCCTACCAAGCTGATCATTACCGGAAAGGAACTGGATGATTTTGACCGGCTCTCGGTAGTGCAGCGAAGCAACAGTTCCACCAGAAAGGCCATGACAAAGAGCCATGACCGGGCAGTTTATGCACTGCTTGCTGACAGCAAGTGGAAGCTTGACAGTGAAAAGAGCAGTTCTGATACAGGGCTAACGGATACAGCGTCAGAAACGGGATCCACAGAAGATTCCGGTGAAGAAAACAGTACAGACAACCAGTAAATGACATAGAAAAGATACTCCGATACAAAAAATGTCGGATAAAATATTACGATTAGGACTGGACATCTTCCACCACTATTATATAATGGTATCGTAACGAACAGAAGGGGAGAAGCTTTTCTCCCCAAAAGTTCTTTACGAATACATTATAGATAAGTGATGGTTTTTTTTATGAATTACGAAGAAGCAGTTGCGTATATTGAAGATATACCGAGATTTACTACTAAGAACAGCCTGGACCATACCAGAGAATGTTTAAGAAGACTTGGAGATCCGCAGAGGAAATTCCGTGTGATCCATGTGGCAGGAACCAACGGAAAGGGAAGTACCTGTGCTTTTATCACATCGGTCCTTCGGGAAGCAGGATATTCCTGCGGACTTTTTACATCTCCTCATCTGGTGGAGATCAACGAGCGTTTTCAGATCAACGAGGAAGTGATCGATGACGATACCTTCCTTTGTGCTTTTGAAAAAGTTAAAAAGCTTTCCGATGAGCTGGTTGCGGAGGGCAGCTATCATCCCACCTATTTTGAGACACTCCTTCTGATGGGAATGGTGATCTTTGCAGAAGCCGGCGTGGATTATGTAACACTGGAGACCGGCCTTGGCGGACGTCTGGATGCAACCACTGCGGTGGAGGATCCGGCAGCCTGTGTGATCACATCCATCAGCCTGGATCATATGCAGTATCTTGGGAATACGGTTTCCGAGATCGCAGGAGAGAAGGCAGGGATCATGGTGCCGGGTGTTCCGGTGATCTACGACGGAAATGATCCGGATGCGGCCGTAGTGATGCGTGAGAATGCAGAGAAGCTGGGATGTCCATATTATGAGCTGAAACGGGAAGATACAGAGATCCATAAGATCACAAAGGACGGAATCCGATTTTCTCTTAAGGACAAGACATATGGCGATACCGTATTTGACATACCGTTTATCGCCCGTTATCAGGTTATGAATGCAGCTCTTGCGGTAAAAACCATTCAGGTACTGGAAGATCAGATCCCGGTATCTCTGGAGGCTCTGAAGGCCGGTATGGCCAAAACACGCTGGCAGGGAAGGATGGAAACGGTTCTTCCGGGTGTGATCGTGGATGGCGCACATAACGAAGACGGTGTTGAGAAGTTTGTAGAGACAGCAGAACATTTCCAGAAGGAATTTCCTCTGACTTTGCTGTTTTCCGCAGTGGATGACAAGGACTATACGGATATGATCCGTACGATCTGTACCAGGATCCGTTTCCGACATGTGATCGTCACACAGGTAGGCGGATACCGTAAAGTTCCGGTCGAAGAGCTTGCGGAGATCTTCCGTGAAGACGGAGTACCGGAAGTTGAAGCAATAGAGGATGTTCCGGCAGCTTTTGAACGGGCAGTAAAGGAAAAAGGCGAGGATGGAATGCTGTTCTGTGTAGGATCCCTTTATCTGGTCGGTGAGATCAAGGCTGTGATCAGGAGGAAAAAATTATGATCGATTATGAAGAGGAACTGAAGAAATTTGAACCATGTCTGGATGTGGCAGATGTAGAAGGCGCCATTTATGACCGGGAGATCACAGATATCATGGATGTACTCCAGGAGATGCTGCGTGAGGTCAAGAGCAACAGACGTGTAAGATAAGGAGAAGTGAATGAACTGCATAAACTGTGGAGCGTTCCTGACAGATACAGATCTGGATTACTGTCCGCACTGTGGAGCCAATGTACTGATCCAGAAGAAGGTGGATTACCTTTCCAAGCTTTATTATAACCAGGGCCTGGAAAAAGCCAGTATCCGGGATCTGTCCGGGGCGATCAGCTGTCTGAAGCAGAGTCTTGCATATGACAAACGGAATATCCGTGCGAGAAATCTTCTTGGCCTTGTATATTTTGAGACCGGTGAGGTGGTTGCCGCACTGAGTGAGTGGGTCATCAGCAAGAATATCCAGAAGAATCGGAATCTGGCTTCAGAATATATTGCCAGGCTTCAGGCAAACCAGAACAAACTGGAAACGATCAACGAAAGCATCAAGAAATACAACAATGCCCTTGCCATGTGCAGGGAAGGCCATGAGGATATGGCGGCCATCCGCCTGAAAAAGATCCTGTCCCAGAATCCCAAGCTGATCAAGGGGTATCACCTTCTTGCGCTGATCCAGATGAAGAATCAGGAGTGGAACAAGGCAAGAAGAACCCTGAAAAAAGCAGCCAGGATCGACAAGACCAATACCACTACACTTCGTTTCCTGCGTGAAGTTGACGAGCAGACGGGTGTTACCACAAAGATAGAAAAACGGCGTAAGGGCTTGTTTGGAAATGAAAAAAATGAGAATGATAATATTTCCGGAGAAATCGTTGTAAGGCCGTCGTCTTATAAAGAAAGATCAAAGATATCACTTTTCTTTA
>OLRP01001699.1_pt1 | contig 16750 bp, 17 predicted proteins | sample 1672401 | NCBI WGS metagenome assembly OLRP01 (sample SAMEA3136682, study PRJEB25190) | human gut metagenome | reverse complement strand
TTGTCTGGAGTTTCAGCACTTCCATACGTGGCTCATCTTTTGTCAGTTCTTTTAACTTTTCATAAATCTTGCCTGATCCACTTGCCAGACATCCGGTTCCCCCGCAAACCAGTACTCTGCAGTCAGCCGATTGTTTTTTCTGACATTCAATACGATATTCCTTCAGTTCCGTTCTGTTTTCAATTTTCATTTTCTTCACCTCTCAGTTCTTCAAGAAGTTTGATTACCTTCTCCGGTGACATCTTCGGATGTACTTCATCATTAACTGTGATCGCAGGTGCAAGTCCACAGGCTCCAAGACAGGATACAGTCTCTACTGTAAAAAGCATATCGTCTGATGTATGCTTGTGCTCATTTAACCCCAGCTCTTTATACAGCGCTTCCAGGATAGGAATGGATTTACGCACATGACAGGCTGTTCCGTCACAGACCTTGATCACATACTTTCCTTTCGGTTCAAATGAAAAATTCTCATAAAAGCTTGCCACACTGTACGCTTTTGCCTCTGTAATCCCGATCTGTTTTGCTACATAGGTAAGCAGTTCCGGTGGAAGATAACGGTATTCCTCCTGAATATCCTGAATGATTGGTATCAATGAGCGTTCCTCCCTTGTATGCATGGCAATGATCTCATCCGTTTTCTGATAATAAGATGCATCTAACATTCCATTTCCTCCTTCGTCATATTGTACATTTCCTTCTTATTATTCTATTATTTTTATGACATTATAACATATATCTATAGTTTTCGTTTATACGTTTCATATATGATAGCTATATATTTTCCAATATATAATAATACAAGAATCAAAAGTATTAGTATTTATGAATAGACGGATAAATGTGTACCCAGCTCATCAAATACACAAAAAGAGCAGAATGGATATATCTTGGTCCGATATATCATTCTGCTCTCATTTACATCATTTCACGGATTGTTTCTTTTAAATGCCCAATAAATTCTCTTTCGTACAATTTTTTCTGATAACCCTTTTTGTAGATCAGCACATCCCGGATCATCTGTCTGGAAAATCCGGCATGCTTCTGCACCAGATTGTAGTTTTTCCTTAATTTTTCCGGTACTGGCGATACCCACATATAACTGTTTTTTACTTCCCGCAAAATATCAAACTGGCTTCCCCTTTCAAAAATATAAATTTTATTATGTGGATGAAGCGACTCTCCATTCTCACTCAGCTCGGTGTATTCTCCGGTCGGAAGTTTCCAGTCCCCATGCAGGATTTCCACACCATCTTCCAGTTCTTCTCTTATCTTTAACTCCCTCTTTGCAAGATCTCCATCCGCAGAAGTTAAGATCACATACGGAAGCTCTGCCAGAAGTTCTGCATCCAGCCCTTTCAGATCAAGAAGCGACTGAAAATAAGGTTCATTCTCGCACAGATACCGGATGATTCCCATGGAATACCCGTTCTGCAACACATTTTCAATGGCATGCATAGAACTGCTTTCCTGAAATTCTGCTTTGATCGCCGTTTCCTTGCTCTGCATTCCGATAAACTCTGCAAATGCACTGGAAATGTAACTTGCCCTCGGAACAGTAATCTTAAATGAGAGATTTTCTTTCCCCAGATCACTGCAGTCCCTTTTCATTTCCTCTATTTCGTAAATGATCCTTTTGGCATACTCCAGAAATTTCTGTCCTTCTCTTGTCGCCTTAACTCCCTTTGACGACCGCTCAAAGATAGAAATTCCAAATTCCCGCTCCAGATGCTTGATCGCTTTACTAAGATTTGGCTGCGCCACATAAAGTTCCTTCGCCGCCTTTGAGATTGATCCACTCTTATCGATTTCAACTACATAATGCAAATCTGTCAGATTCATCTTCCCCATCTGCCTTTCTGATCTCTGACTTTATCTCCCCATAACTATTTTCTGAACTTTTATTACAGATTCTTTTCCAGCCATTTACAGACTTCTGAAAATGTTCTCCCTGTTTCTTTTGGTCTTCCTACCGCAACAAGAACTGCCCCTGTTTCCTTTGCTGCCTGTACCTTTTCTCCAAAGCCTCCGGCTTTTCCCGATTCTTTGGTCACAAAATATTTTGCGCCTGTCTGATGGATCGTAGCCACGTTCATCTCCTTTGAAAATGGTCCCTGCATTGCAATGAGATGCTTTCCTTCAAAGCCAAGCGCGACCGACTCCATAACCGCCTGCTCCGTAGAGAGGACTCGCGCAAAGCAGCGCTCTTTATACTCCGTAAGCTTTGTATATTTTATCAGTTCCTTGCTTCCGGTGGTAATCAGGATCTTTCCTTCTGTATTTTGCAGATATTCCACCGCATCTTCAACCGACTGCGCCCAGATCACCCGATCCGCTTCATCCGGCACTGCTTCCATCTTCTCCCGCAGGCAACGCAGATACTGCACACCGGAGATTTCGCAGGCTCTCCTTATCTCCCCAGTCACAAGCTGTGCGAATGGATGGGTTGCATCGATCACCAGATCGATCTGCTTTTCCTTTATCATCTCTGTCATCTGCTTCTGATCCATACGCCCAAAAAAGACTTCCGCATTCTCATGCTCTCCGGTACATTCTTTTCCATATTCGGTTGCGGCACTGACATAAACTTTTACATTTCTTCCATCCAGAAATTCCGTAATCCGCCTTCCCTCTGTTGTCCCTGAAAATATTAAAATCCGCTTCATATTCTGATCCTTACCTTCTTTTCTGCCACTGCTATTGTCACCCGATTCATGCACTGCTTCGGCATCAGAAGCCTGCCATCCTCTCCGGCTGCAAGGATCGCCGCCCGCTCACATACATTGTCCACACCCGTGACCTTCCTGACAAACTCCGAATGGGAGCTGACACATTTAACCTTTCCCAACTCTTCTGCTGAAAACGTGTAAAATGGAAGCTTCCACTTTGCCGCATAAGAAAGTAATCCCTCCTCTTCTTTTTTCAGATCAATACTGTCGATCTCAATGACTTCCTTTTCTGTAAATCCAAGGATCTTTTTTGCCTCATTGACCGCGCTTTGGATTTCTTCTTCGGAAATCCCTTTGCGACATCCGATTCCCAGCACCAAGTTCTTCGGCGGAAGATCCAGAATCGTCTCTTCTTCCCGCCTTTCACCACTTCTTCCTGCAATCCGGATTCCATATGGATAGTTTCTGAGAAACTCTTCTGTTTCACATAGCTTTAATTCCTCCGGAAACTTTCCTTCTATTGGAAATACACTGTAAAGTCCAATCTTATTCCCATCCAGAACCACAGCTGAGATCTCCTTTGCTTTTTTCCGGTCTGTCAGTACCAGACCATTGCTTTTTGCAAATACATCTACTGCAAACTTTTGTTCTACATCCGTTGCTGTAGTAAGTACTGCCTGCGCATTTATTTTCTCCGCAATTTCCTTTGCAAGCTCTACAGCTCCGCCCACATGTCCCGACAGGAGCGGAATCACATAGCTTCCTTTTTCATCCATCACCAGAACCGGCGAATCGGTAAATTTGTCCTTCACGTGAGGGGCGATCATCCGCACTGCGATTCCTGCCGCCCCGATAAAAAACAAAGCCTTCTCTCCCCAGAGGCTGCCTATCCAGCTTTTCTTATCTTCCGGAAAAGCATGAAATCCGTATAATCTGCAAAACCGTGTCAAAGTATACACTTTGACACGGTATCCGCTTTGTATGAAATTCTCTCTGACTTTACAGGCCATCTGACAACCTGCATCTGTAAAACTCAAGATTACAATTTCCATAAACTTTAGTATTTCTCCATCTGCTCCACGTTCAGTACAAAAATCGTACTTCCGCCTACCTGCACATTGATCGGAACGGACGGTGCTGCGCTCATGCTGCTCTGTCCTGAGATCAATGCCGGGTTTGCATAAGTGATCGTCTTTCTTTCGCCAGAATTCTTCTTGATGATCTTCAGTGCCTCTGCTACCTTCTCATCATCCACTACAACCATGATCGTGGTACTCTTTTTCTTCAGAAATCCACCAGTTGTAGCCAGCTTTGTTACCATGTATCCGGCAATATTCAGTTCCTCTATCGTCTCCAGTTCATCATCCTTATGCAGGATCGCCATAATCATCTTCATACAAAAACCCTCCTGTCTTATCTGGCTTTTGATGCCAGATTCCTTTTTCTTTTATTTTACCGCATTTACCTGGAAAGGTAAACGAAAATGTTGCATTTTAAAAGATTTTAAAAGATTAGTTGAAATCCAAAACGAACTTTAACTTTGTGCATTACCTGTTACAATAATCTTCTTCAATCCTGCCATCCAGTATCCGGATCACCCGGTGTGCCTGACTGGCAATCTCTTCATCATGTGTGATGATAATAACCGTTCTGCCTGACCTGTGCAGTTCTTTCAGGATTTCCATGATCTCCTGTGTTGATTTTGTATCCAGATTGCCGGTCGGTTCATCGGCAAGAATGATCGGCGGTTTTGCGGCAACCGCTCTTGCCACCGCAACTCTCTGCTGCTGTCCTCCGGACATTTCATTCGGCTTATGCTTCATCCGGTCTTCCAGACCGACACTTTTCAGGGCTTCCATCGCAAGTTGCTTTCTCTCATTTTTTGACACCCCGCGGTATACCAGCGGAAGCTCTACGTTTCCAACTGCATCCAGATTACTGATCAGGTTGAATCCCTGGAAAATGAAACCGATCTCTTTATTCCGCACATCTGCAAGCTGATTATCTGTCATACTCGCCACATCCTGCCCGTCCAGAACATACTTGCCTGAAGTCGGTGTATCCAGACAGCCGAGCATATTCATCAGCGTTGATTTTCCCGAGCCCGAATGTCCCACAATCGCAACCAGGTCTCCTTTTTCGATATCCAGATCGATCCCGTCAAGTGCACGGACTTCATTCTCACCCGGATTGTAGATTTTCTTCATATTTTCTATATGAATCAATGCCCCCATAAATGTTCTCCTTTTCTTTTCGCTCTACTTTACGTTCCTGTTTTCAATATACCTTATTTTGAATCCAATCACAATGCTATCCTCCTGGCATCATGAATTCTTAAGAATTTCTATTGAAAACATCTTTAAATTTCCTTCTTTATAAAAAATATCAATTATACATCTCGTTTAAAAACACTTATGATAAAACTATCATTTATAAAAAAGGAGATCTGAAAATGACCAATTTAAAATTACCGGAAGATTTTGAAACCTATCCGGAAGCAAGAAAGAATGCTTTTCTGAAAATGAAAGAGCTGAAGGAGTCCGGGCGCAGAATTGTCGGAGTTTTCTGTACCTACACCCCATGGGAACTGATTGAAGCTGCAGACGCAGCTGCAGTTGTACTTTGCGGGATCGGAGATGACAATATCCCGATCGCAGAGACCAGACTGCCACAGAACCTTTGTCCTCTGATCAAGGCAAGCTACGGTGCCGCCCTCGCTGACCGCTGTCCATTCTTCTATTTTTCGGACATGGTACTCGCAGAGACAACCTGCGATGGAAAAAAGAAAATGTATGAACTGATGTCCGAGCTTAAGCACTGCCATATTATGCAGCTTCCGCCAGGAAAAACAGGCCGCGGTGCGCTGGAATTCTGGAAACAGGAGGTAATCAGCGTCAAAGAAGATCTGGAGGATTTCTATCACATAAGGATCACAGATGAGCAGATCCGCAAAGCAATCCATCTTCGCAACCGGGAACGCAAGGCCGTCCTTGACTTCTTTGAGATTGGACGCTTAAAACCGACTCCGATTACCGGTTATGAGATCAACACGGTTATTTCCTCGAACGAATTCACGGTTGATCTGGAAGAAAAAATCAAATACCTGGAACACCGTACCGCTGAGCTTAAAGAGCTTTATGAAAAGGAATATAAAGGCAAACCATCCCGTCCGAGAGTTCTCATTACCGGATGTCCGACCACCGGCGTGATCGACAAAATTGTACGCCAGATTGAAGAACTCGGAGCAGATGTTGTCGGCTTTGAGAACTGTTGCGGTCCACGTGAGAAAAAAGATCCGATTGATGAGACAAAGGATCCAATCACTGCAATCGCCGAAAAATATCTTCGTGTAAACTGTTCGGTCATGAGTCCGAACCCGGGACGTCTCGAGGCGCTTGATGCCCAGATTGATGAATATCAGGTAGATGGTGTCGTTGAGGTCCTTCTGCAGGCATGTCATACCTTTGCCATTGAGTCCGATGCGATCCGCACCTTTGTCACCAAAGAAAAAGGACTTCCGTATATTGCAATCAATACAGACTATTCTTCTGGTGACCAGGCACAGATCAATACAAGACTCGGGGCATTTATCGAAATGCTCGGTTAAAAGAAAATCCGGTGATCTTTCCTTCGATCACCGGACTTCTTTTTTCTCTTTTTGGCAGAATCATTTAAGCTTCTTCTTTCCCTTCAACAAGGCTGTTCAGCTTCTTGTTAGCCAAGAAGATAAGTGCTGTAAATACTAACATAATGACTGTGATTCCAACAAATACAGGGAACACATCAAATTTTTCAATAAATGCCTGTACAAACGGGCTTAACTTGTTTGCGCCAAATGTAGAAATTGCGATAACCCCCATCAAAAGTGAGAGATATTTCTTCGGCGCATACTTACTTACAAATGCATTACGCAGCGGTGAGAAACACATCTCTCCGATTGTAATAACCGTTACAAACAGGAATGGCCAGAAAACGCTTGCTTTTACAGAAGCATCTACGCCAACTCCGCGAACCAGTTCACAAACAACCATTACTCCAAACGCAAGTCCTACAAAAAGGAAGCCAAGTGCTACTTTCTTAAACATATTCATATCGCCCTGCGGACGCTCGGCAAGTTTCTTCCAGATGGCTGCCATCACACCACCAAGAACGACACACAAAAGTCCGTTCCATGTAGTAGTAACCCATGACGGCGGAATGTCAAAAGAGCCAATACTCATCTTCACATAATCGGTCATATAAATGACAAGCGCAAGATCCTGCTGATAGTAGAACAGCCAGAAGATAACAGAGAGTGCCGATACAAGAATGATCGCTATCATACGGTTTCTTTCCAATTTTGTAAGCGGCTGCTTGTCGTTCTTCCCATCTTCTTTCTTTTCGTTAGACCCGATCACATTTCCATTCTCATCCGTAAGATACTTGAATGGTTTCACACCCTGTCCCTGAAGGTTTTTCCAGTTCAGCACAAACCATGCCAGACCAACGATGCACCAGATCGATGCCACAAAGAAGCACTGACGGAATCCAAGCACATCGCCTTTTTTAAATAAGTGGAGATACAAAAATCCGGTAAGTAGTGAACCTACGAAAGCCCCAACATTTACATAAGAATACTGAATGGAAAATGCAGCATCCAGAAGCTCTTTGTTCTGATATTGTCTTCCGATCAGAGCGTTTAAGTTTCCTTTGAAAAGACCGGTTCCAATCGATACAAGAATGATCATCAGATTGACCATTCCCGGACCTGTTGCCTTCCAGCCTACCAGATATCCGATTGCCATGATAATATATCCCAGAGAGATCGCATATCTCGCTCCCAGCCATCTGTCAGAGATAATTCCTCCGATCAGCGGTGCCATATAGGTGTACGCTGTCAGATTCGCTGCCATGACTGCCGCATCTGTTCGCTCAATACCAAGACCACCCTGTAAAGTTGCAGTGATCAGGAATAGAAGCAAGATTGGCTTTGCTCCGTAAAATGCCAGGCGTTCAAACATAAATGTGATACAACAGGCATAAAAGCCTTTTGGATGTTTTTCATTAGTCTGTGCTTTTCCCATTACTTTTTATTTCCTTTCTGTTTTGGCGACTGTCGACAATCGTCATCCTTTATAAGTAATATAGCATAACTTCACCACTTTTTCAATACAGCTCATGTCTTACACTCTTTTTTTGTTATAATTCAACAAAACACAGCAAAAAAAGATGTGGAATATTACTATCCACATCTCTTCATTATTAATATTTATCCATTTACTACTATCTAAAGACTGTAACCTCTCTCTGTATCCTAGACAAGAAAATCAAATGAAAATCCGGAATCCTCTTCCGACAATCCCTGCTCTTTCAAAAGCCTTCGGATCGTTCTCATGTAATGTTCGGAAAGAACGTGACAGATTTTCTCCTTGTTCTTTTCCCTGCAGGCATCCACCAGTTCTTTATGAATCGGATACTGTCTTTCTAACACACGCTTTTTATCCGTGCTCAGGCTGAAGCCCGTAACAATATTTCCATAATTCAGCTCTTTCCATGCTTTATAGAGCCTTGTCATACCAGTCATCTCTACAAGCAGTCCATGCATCTGGTTATCATAGACAAAAACCTGGTCAAACTGCTCTTCATCCAGTTTTTTCATTTTTTCCAGCACTTCTTCCATCCGGCAAATGGTATCCTCTGGAACGTTTCCTCCCATCAGCTTCACTGCCATGGTTTCGTAATTCGCCCGCATAAGGTAAATTTCAAATGATTCTTCCAGTGTAATTTCTTTTACAGAGCATCCTGCATTTCTTACATATTCTATAAGTCCTTCATTTTCCAGCTGTCTAAGTGCCTCACGAATCGGAGCCCTGCTTGTCTTAAATTCCTTTGCCAGATCCTGTTCCACAATCTTCTGTCCCGGCTCCAGCTCCTGGTAAATGATCCTCTTCCGGATAATATCTGCAATATTTTCTCTTAGTGTTCGATATATTAATTCTGCCATTCCTTTTACCCAACCTTGTTACTCATTCTCTGCCATTTCGGTGATCTGACACCATAATTATTATAACAGGACAGTTTCTTTCCTGTCTATAAAAAAATTAGAATGCACTCTGAATTTTATTTTTCTATCGTTCCTCGAAATACGCCTTCTTCCAGATTCGGAAAAACTTGCAGAGAGTTCTTCCGGAACTCTCTGCAAATACTTCTTTATGCAATTTCAAATAAACCATCGCCTGCTGCCTTGATATGACAGCTGTAAAATTCTTTGGATGCCTCGATCAGATAACCGGTATCCTTTACACCGGAAGTCTCATAAGCCGAATGCATTGCGAGCTGCGGAAGTCCGATATCCACGGTATTCATGGATACCTGCGCCATTGCAATATTTCCCAGTGTACTTCCACCTGCCGCATCCGAACGGTTGGCAAAAAACTGCACCGGTACACCTGCCTTTTCACAGATTGCCTTGAAAATCGCAATACTTACTGCATCACTGGTATATTTCTGACCGGCATGAGATTTGATCACGATTCCTTCGTTCATATAGTTACAGTTATTTACATCTGTCTTCTGCTGATAATTCGGGTGTACTGCATGTGCATTATCACAGCTCAGCATAAAACTTCCGGCAACTGCACGATAGAAATCTTCCTCATCCTTTCCCAGTGCCTTGTTGATCCGCCAAAGCACATCCGACAACAGTGTCGATGCTGCTCCCTGCTTGGTTCCTGATCCAACCTCTTCATTGTCAAAGCAGGCAAAAACATTGATATTCTTTGCATTTTCTCCTGCAAGGAAACCATTCAGCGACGCAAACGCACACTGCAGATCATCCAGCTGTGGACAGGATAAGAATTCATTCTCTCTTCCCCATACAGATGGCTCCATTCGGTTATACAGGAACAGATCCATACCATAAATCTTCTCTTCTTCTACGCCAATCTCTTCTGCGATCAGTTTTTTCATCTCACCCGGTTCTTTTGCCGATCCAGCAAAAACCGGAAGCATGTCTACCTGTTTGTTGATCGCACGGCCTTCATTGACTGCGCGGTCCATATGGATTGCAAGACTTGGAATCATCAGAAGATCTCTTTCTACCTTGACCAGTCTGGTCTCCATTCCACTGTCCGTCTTTACAATTACGCGCCCTGCTACCGATAACGGACGGTCAAACCAGGTAGAGCAGATCATTCCGCCATAGCCTTCTGTATTCAGAACCGTGTATTTTTTCTTCACCTCAATCTCTGCATTCTCTTTGATCTTAAAGGTCGGTGAGTCACTGTGGGACGCAGTTACATGAAAGCTGTACTCATCCAGTTGGTTTCCGACTTTAAATGCAAGAATGCTGGAATGGTTGCGGGTCACATAATATTTTCCGCCTTTTTCTATTTTCCATTTTTCCGATTCTTTCAGCTCCTGAAATCCTTCTTTTGTAAGAATATCCCGGATTGATTTTACTGCATGAAAAGCAGTCGGCGAGTTCTTTATAAATGATGTGAGTTCTTTAATTGTCTGGTTCTCCATAATGTTCCTCCTGGCATTTCAGCCCCTTTATTTTCCAGATTCTTTTGCACGTTCACACTCGGCAAGCTTCAGCATGATAATTCCAAGTGCAGTCAGCACTACCGGTGTGATCACATTCATTGCAAAGGTAAATGGATTTTTGTTATACATTCCCATTATACAACAGATCAGTGTCACAAAAAACACCATCCTCCAAAAAAGTATGCGATCTTCTGATTTTTCACAAAACGGTATTCTGCCGGAATCCGGTCAATACATTTCCTTTAATTCTACTAAATTCCCCTTTATTCTGCAAACTGTCTAATGATGTCTTTTACAATAAGGACTGCTTTATCCATTCCTTCTACCGTGATATGCTCAAATACGCCATGGAATGCATGTCCGCCCGTTCCAAGATTCGGACACGGAAGTCCTTTGAAGCTGAGTCTTGCACCGTCTGTTCCCCCACGGACCGGTGACACGATTGGTGTAATACCTGCATGCTCAATCGCTGCTTTTGCGTAATCGATCAGCTGCATGCACGGTTCAATCTTTTCGCGCATGTTGTAATAAGATTCTACAATCTCAACTTCCACTTTTCCTTCGCCGTACTTTTTATTCATCTCTTCTGCGATATCACGAAGTTTCTGTGCTCTTGCGTCAAAAGATCTGCGATCAAAATCACGGATAAAGTATTTCATCTTAGTCGTTGTCACATTTCCCTGCACGCTGACCAGATGATAGAATCCTTCATATCCTTCGGTTGTCTCCGGTCTTTCATTTACCGGAAGCATCTGGTGGATCTCGGTTGCAATGGTCTGTGAATTAACCATCACGTCTTTTGCTGATCCCGTATGTACGCTGACACCGTGAATGGTGATAAATGCAGTCGATGCATTGAAATTCTCGAACTGAATCTCGCCTTCCTCATCACCGTCCAAAGTGTAAGCATAGTCAGCACCAAAACCTTCCACATCAAAATGCTTTGCTCCTCTTGCAATCTCTTCATCCGGTGTAAATCCGATGCAGATCTTTCCATGCGGAAGTCCTTCTTTGATGATCTCTTCTGCCACGGTAAGAATCTCTGCGATTCCCGCCTTGTCATCTGCCCCAAGAAGTGTGGTTCCGTCAGTTGTGATCAGAGTTCTGCCCTTTAATTCTGCAAGGTACGGGAACTCATCTACTTTCAGAATATCTCCGGAACCTTTCAGGACAACGTCCTTCCCGTCATAATTCTCAATGATCTGTGGCTTTATATTTTCCCCTGATGCATCTGCCACAGTGTCCATATGCGCAACCAGACCAAGCGACGGCTTGTCTTCGCATCCAGGAGTTGCAGGGATGTGTCCATATACATATCCCTTGTCGTCCACTCTTGCATCTGCGATTCCAAGACCTTTCATCTCTTCTACAAGCATTCTTGCCAGTACCAGCTCTCTGTCTGCTGACGGGACAGTATCGCTTGTCTCATCACTGGTTGTCCATACCGGAACGTAGTTTAAAAATCTTTCGTAAGCTCTCATATTGTTAGGTTCTCCTTTGCTTTTCTTAGTTTCATTTTATTACATAAATTGTCGGATGTACATTGGCGAATGTCGACAATTTATGGGGTTTTATTTTGTTTAATATTTTCGCCAAAATAAAAGTTTTTCACTTTTTCAGGTGTTGTATGTTTCCATTTGTGATAGTTTTTCGGTTCTACTTTTTCTTAATATTGTAGATTTTTCTACAGCATAAGTTCGTGGTAAACTTCGCCGTATAGGTTTTTCCATTTGGCGAGACCGTCTTCCAGGATCATGTAGCTGTGGGCGCTGTTTTCTTTTGGGATGGAAACGGAGCCTGGATTTAAGTAGAGGTTCTCGTTTCCGAATGGTTCCCAGGCCGGTACGTGGGTGTGACCGTGTAGGAGAATATCGCCTGGCTGCATTGGGATTGGGGTCATGACGTTATGATGGTGTCCATGGGTGGCGTAAATGATCCTGTTGCCGCACGGGATCACTGCATAATCTGCCATGATCGGAAAATCCAGTACCATCTGGTCTACCTCTGTGTCACAGTTTCCGCGTACACAGAATAATTTCTCTTTGACTTCATTTAACATTTTGATTACCTTTTTGGGTTCGTATTCCAGCGGAAGATCATTTCTTGGTCCATGATACAGGATGTCGCCCAGAAGTAACAGTCTGTCCGGACATTCTTTTTTCATCGCATCCAGCATTTCCAGACAATAATATGCGGATCCGTGAATATCTGATGCAATCATTAGTTTCATAACGTTCGTCTCCTTTTCTTCTATCTTTTTGGTAAATATTTCTGTTTCTGTAAATCTTTCATAATTATAAATAGGGGGATTGCGTAGCAATGGAAATAGAGCAATCTGGTATCATCATAAATATTCTGCCGTAACAGATTTTTCACTCATTTTCATCTCAGACGGTGTACCGGCAAACAGCAGTCTTCCTCCGGCATCTCCTCCTTCTGGTCCTAATTCTACCACATAATCAGCGGATTTGATAAATTCTATGTTATGTTCGATAACAAAAATGGAATTTCCTTCATCCACCATCTGGTTCAGAAGCTTTAACAGACTCCGGACATTCTTGATATGCAATCCGTTTGTCGGCTCATCAAGAATGAAAATACGGTCTTTACTTCCGAGATAGGAAGCAAACTTCATTCGCTGCAACTCTCCGCCGGATAAAGTAGAAAGTGCCTGATTCAGGTGCAGATAAGAAAGTCCTACTTTTTCCAGAGGCTCCAGCGCTTCGCTGATCTTTGTTCCCCTGAAGAATTCCCCTGCCTGTGCAACAGTCAGATCCATCACTTCCGCAATATTCTTTCCATCTACTTCGTATTGCAAAACTTCTTTTGAATACCGAAGTCCTTTACACACATCACAGGTCGTCTCGATGTCATCCATAAATGCCATATCCGATACGATCACTCCTTTTCCCTTACATGCCGGACACTTTCCTGCGCCGTTAAAAGAAAACAAAGATGCCTTCTGACCGCACCGCTTTGCAAATATTTTCCGGATTTCATCTGCGACTCCCAGATAGGTCGCTGGAGTGGATCTGAGACTTGCACCTGCAGCGCGCTGGCTTACAAACACCACATCCTCTCCCATACTGCGGTAAAAGCTTTCCATCAGAGAACTTTTTCCAGATCCGGCAACACCAGCGATCACAACCAGATTTCCTATTGGAAATTCGATGGTAATGTCCTTCAGATTGTGAAGATGGATATGCTCCATCCGCCATATTCCTTTCGCTTCCCTTGCCTTTGCTTTTAGAGAAGTAGTAAGCCGCATCTCTTCTCCAGTCGGCGTATCACTCTTTAAAAGTTCCTTATAACTGCCTTCAAATAAAACTCTTCCACCGGCCATTCCCGGTTCCGGACCCATTTCCACAATGTGATCGGCCATCTCGATCATTTTCCGGTGATGCTCCACCAGAACAACCGTATTTCCACCATCTCTCAATTTTTCCAGTGCACGGCGCATCCGCTCAATATCATGATTATGAAGCCCTGCACTCGGTTCATCCAGAATATACAACAAATCAGAAAGCGAGGAATTCAGGCATTTTGCAATCTTGCATCTCTGAATCTCTCCACCAGATAAAGTAGATAACCCTCTGTCCAGAGACAGATATCCCAGTCCGATATCTATAAGTGCAGACAGTTTGGTATGCAGTGTATCCTGAATATCTTTTGCAAGCGGATCTTCTATTTGAGCAATCCACGCACGCAGCTCGGATAATGGAAGTTTTATTACATCAGCAATATTTTTCCCGTCAATTTTGCAGGACAACACCTTCTGATTCAATCTTGCCCCATTACACTCCGGACAAACTCCATGACTGGTGATCGGATCCAATAACTCCCTGTGAAGTTTTCCTTCTTCCGAATTTAGGACACTGCGGTACATCCGATGCACAAGGCCTTCGTATTTCGCAGTTTTCGGCCATCCTTCCGGTGGATTCTTAAGACGTATCTGCGGTGAATACAAAAACAGTTCCAATTCTTCTTCGGAATAGTCTTTAATCTTCTTATTCAGATCAAACAATCCACTGTTTGCATAGCGGATCCATCTCCACTGCCCCGGCTCAAATGCCACATAATGGATCACCCCGTCATCATTCAAACATTTATCAAAATCCACCAGCTTATGCACATCCAGATCTGTCACTTCTCCAAGTCCGTTACACCGCAGGCAGCATCCCTGTGGATGATTGAATGAAAAGCTGTCCGAATAACCGACAAAAGGCTGTCCCACTCTGGAAAATAAAAGCCTCAGAAGGGTATAGGTATCCGTATAAGTTCCAACCGTCGACCGCTGATTCGGCGACGGCTTTTTCTGATTGATTACAATTGCTGCCGGTAGATTCTCAATCCGTTCTACATGCGGTCTTCCGTATTTGGGAAGATATTGCTGCACAAAACTCGGGAAAGTATCATTTAATTCCCTGCGTGACTGCGCCGCAAGAGTATCCAGAACCAGCGAAGATTTCCCAGAACCTGATACTCCGGTAAATACTGTGATCTGATGCTTTGGTATCCGGATGGATACATTTTTCAGGTTATTCTCCGTCGCATGGTGAACAATAATCTCATTTGTTTCCATATATTTATATTCCTCTGTTTTACTCTTTCTACAGTAATTTCTGTATTTCTTATTGTATCTTTATCAAAAAAGAAAGTAAATAGCAAGTTTTGGTTGACTTTAGTGTGGTAGATTGATAATATAGTGACGTGACATTTTTTGAAATTATATGAGGAGAGATTATTATGAAAAAAATAACAGCACTTGCACTTACTTCAGCAATGGTATTATCCCTTGCAGCATGCGGAGGTTCATCTTCCGATACAAAAACTTCAGATGATTCAAAAAAAGTATCCAAAAGCGATGTAGAATACGTTCAGGACAAAGGAACCCTGGTAGTTGGAATCACCGATTTTGAGCCAATGGATTACAAAAATGATAAGGATGAATGGATTGGTTTTGATGCCGACATGGCAAAAGCATTTGCAAAAAGCCTTGGCGTAGATGCCGAATTTGTCGAGATCGACTGGGACAATAAAGTCATGGAGCTGGATGGAAAAACCATCGACTGCGTATGGAATGGTATGACACTTACTGATGAAGTAACCAGCGCAATGGCATGCACCTCCGCTTACTGTAACAATGCGCAGGTAGTGGTTGTTCCTTCTGATAAAGCAGACAAATATCAGGACAAAGACAGTCTGAAGGATCTTTCTTTTGCAGTTGAATCCGGAAGTGCCGGAGAAAAAGCTGTAAGCGGAGAAGGATATGACTACACTGCGGTTTCTTCACAGTCTGATGCCCTGATGGAAGTTGCAGCCGGAACCTCTGATGCAGCAGTCATCGACCTTCTGATGGCCGGTGCTATGGTCGGAAAAGGTACCGGATACGAAAATCTGACTCATACCGTTGAGCTTACTACCGAAAAATATGGTGTTGGATTCCGCAAAGGTTCTGACCTTGCAGACAAACTGAACGAATTCTTCAAGACAAGCTACAATGATGGTTCTATGAAGAAATGCGCTGAAACCTATGGGGTTCAGGATGCCATCATTGAGCAGAAATAATATTTAAGGCAGGAACTTTTTATGAATCTGATTATGAAACAAATGCCGGTCGTAGTGTCCGCACTGAATGTCGGCTTTTTACAAACTTTAAAATTATTTATTGTGACGCTGGTCGGCGCCCTTCCTCTCGGACTGGTCATTGCCTTTGGCTCCATGTCTCATTTTAAGCCTCTTAGCTGGCTTGCGAGACTGATCGTCTGGGTGATCCGTGGTACCCCGCTGATGATCCAGCTTCTGATCATCTACTATTTCCCCGGGCTGGTCTTACATAACCCGATCTGGGGTGGTGGTGAAACAGGACGATTCCTTGCAGCAGCCGTATCTTTTATCATCAATTACGCCTGTTATTTTTCAGAAATCTACCGCGGTGGAATCCAGGGTGTTCCGGAAGGTCAGAAAGAAGCCGGTCTTGTACTTGGCATGACAAAGCATCAGATCTTTTTCAAGATCACACTCCTTCAGATGATCAAACGCATCGTACCACCGATGTCAAATGAGATCATCACCCTGGTAAAAGATACTTCTCTTGCACGTATTATCGCGCTGCAGGAGATCATCTGGGCAGGACAGGCATTTATGAAAGGCTCACATGGCATCTCCGGTGCCATCTGGCCGCTGTTCTTTACCGCTGTTTATTATCTTATTTTCAATGGTATCCTGACCGTTCTTCTCGGACGCCTTGAAAAGAAACTGGAATATTTCAGATAAGGAGAATTCATATTTATGCCAATCTTAGAAGTAGAACATATCAGTAAATCTTTTAATAAGACTCCTGTCTTAAAAGACGTTGGATTTAACCTGGAAAAAGGACAGGCTGTTTCCATCATCGGATCTTCCGGAAGTGGAAAGACAACGCTTCTCCGCTGCCTGAACTTTCTGGAACATCCGGATAACGGAATTATCCGGGTAAATGGCGAAACACTTTTTGATGTCAGATTTATAAGCGTTAAGAGAATCTTGAGTTCTACGAAGTAATTCTTTAGTTA
>OLRP01001689.1_pt1 | contig 16823 bp, 10 predicted proteins | sample 1672401 | NCBI WGS metagenome assembly OLRP01 (sample SAMEA3136682, study PRJEB25190) | human gut metagenome | reverse complement strand
TCGAGGACATCTCGCTTATGCGCGGCCTGCCCAACATGCGCGTTCTCGTTCCCGCCGACTACGAGGCGGCTCGCGCTGCGATCAGGCTTGCCGCAGAAACCCCGGGTCCTGTTTATGTTCGTATGGGCCGCGCTTCCGTTCCCGCCGTGTACGCCGAGGGCGTCCAGCTCGAACTCGGCCGCGCTTACGTGCTGCGCGAGGGCACCGACGCCACCATCGTCGCTTGCGGCGTGATGATCGACCAGGCTCTCAAGGCTGCCGATATGCTCGAGCAGAAGGGCGTTTCCGTCGAGGTCATCGACGCATTCTCGGTAAAGCCCCTCGACGAGGAAACAATTCTTACTTCGGTTCGCAAGACCGGCTGCGTCGTCACCGCGGAGGAACACAGCGTTTACGGCGGCCTTGGTTCCGCTGTTGCCGAGACGCTCGTTCGGAACGAGCCCGTTCCCATGGAGATGATCGGAATGAAGGATCGCTTCGGCAAATCGGGTGCGTTCGAAGAACTTCTTGGCTACTTCAAGATGGACGCTGCCGCGATTGTTGATGCCGTGGAGAGGGTTAGGTCGCGAGCCTAGTCTGCTAGAATTTAAGGTTGTCATAGTAATCGTGCAATCTGAACGGAGTATTCTGTGACAAATGCAAGCACCCAAGGGTCTCCTCGGCGTGCCGGTGGCCTTCATGCGGCACCGCAAAGGCAAGTGAGTTCCCAGCTCTCCGAGTCTCTTCCCGTCCTCAACGTGGAAGACGCCCCTCGTCAAACAGGGGAGCCGGTTATCACCTTCGACCATATGACCAAGGTTTACCCTGCTCAGCCCAATAGGCCTGCCCTTCATGACATCTCTCTGCAGATTTATGCAGGCGAGTTCGTCTTCTTGGTTGGTCATTCCGGCTCGGGCAAATCAACTATGATTCGCCTTCTTACTCGCGAGCTCAAGCCTACCGAAGGACATATCTATGTTGCGAACGAGGATCTCGGAAGCATGCGCAATTGGCGCGTTCCGTATCTTCGTCGCAACATCGGTTGCGTCTTCCAAGACTTCAAGCTTCTCCCGAACAAGACTGTTTTCGAGAACGTCTCGTTTGCGCTTGAGGTAATCGGCAAGAGCCGCCACGTCATCAAGACGCAGGTACCCGAGGTGCTGCGCCTCGTCGGTCTGCAGGACAAGCTCAACAAGCGCCCCGACCAGCTGTCCGGCGGCGAACAGCAGCGCGTGTCCATCGCGCGCGCCATCGTGAACCGCCCGCCGCTTCTGGTGTGTGACGAGCCTACCGGCAACCTCGACCCGCAGACGTCGCGCGGCATCATGGATCTGCTCGAGCGCATCAACCGCACGGGCACCACGGTGCTCGTGGCGACGCACGACCGCGAGATGGTGGACAACATGCGCCGACGCGTCATCGCGCTCGACCGCGGACACCTCACCCGCGACCAGGATCGGGGGGTGTACGGTTTCGATGTCTAGTTTCTTCTACTTTATCAAGGAGTCCCTCAAGGGCTTCACGCGCAACCTGTCGACGGCGCTGGGATCCATCGTGACCATCTTCCTGTCGCTGCTGATCATCGGCGTGTTCCTCGTCGGCGGCTTCGTCGTCGAGAAGCTCGTCTCGTCGGTGGAGAGCGAGGTGTCCATCACGGCCTACGTGTCCGACGATGCCTCCGATGCCGATATCCAGTCGGTCGAGAACTTCATCGAGGGGCTCGACGGCGTGGCATCGGTGGGCTTCACGAACAAGGAGCAGGCGCTCGAGAAGTTCCGCTCCTCCACGACGTCCGACATCATCGACACGCTGGACGGGCAGAACCCGCTGCCGCGCTCGATCGACGTCGAGCTGTCCGACCCGCAGCTGGTCGAGCAGGTGGCCGATGCGATCCGCGGCAACTCCACCTACCAGCAGATCATCGGGTACGACACGCCCGAGCAGTCGCTCAAGTACGGCCAGCAGACGGTCGACCGCCTGTTCACGCTCACGAACTACGTGCGCTACATCGGCATCGCGCTGGTGGCTCTGCTCATCTTCATCGCCATGGTGTTCATCAACAACACCATCCGCCTGGCCATTCTGGCGCGCCGCAAGGAAATCGCCATCATGCGCCTCGTGGGCGCGTCGAACGGCTTCATCCGCGGGCCCTTCCTCATGGAAGGCGCGCTGCACGCCATCATCGGCTCGCTTTTGGCGGTGGGCTGCCTTGAGCTTCTGCGCACGCTCGCGCTGCCGAAGCTGCAGAGCGCGCTCATGTTCCTCAACTTCGACCTGAGCCTGAACACCTTCCTGTTCATCTACGCCGTGCTGGTGGGCGCGGGCCTGCTCATCGGCCTGCTGGGTTCGGCGTTCGCCATGCGCCGCTACCTCAAGGTGTAACCGGTTGAACGGCCATGGCCAAGCATACTGACACTTCGCATGTTGCGGCGTCCGCCCGTCGAGCGCGGGCGCGCAACATGCGCCTTATCAAGGCCTGCATCGTCGTCATCGTCGTGAGCGTCGCTTTCGTCGCGGGCTTTACTGCGCGAGGCGACGCTTCTCTTCTCGAGTCGCTCGGCTTCACGTCGCTTGTGGTGGACGTCGACCGCAATCCGGGATCCACCACGTCGGGCGACACCTACGACTCCCTCGGGGCGCGCGTGGAGGAGGTCGAGGGCATCATCGACAACGACAGCTTGGACTCCTACGATTTGAACATGGCCACGACCAACGTGCTGAACGCGCTTTCGGACACGACGGAAGACGCGTATCTGCGCTATTACGATCCTGCGCGCTACGCCGCGCTCATGCAGGACAGCGCCGAGCAGTCGGCGGGCATCGGCGTGCTGTTCTCCGAATACAAAGGGCGCGCTTACGCGGCCGACGTGTTCGAGGGTTCGGCCGCCCAGATGGCCGACGTGCGCAGCGGCGATTTCGTGGTGGCCATCGACGGCGACCGCGGACACGAGTGGACCACGAACGAGGTGACCTCCGCGCTCAAGCGCGAGGAGGGCGAGAACGTCGTCATCACGTGGCGGCGCGCCAGCTCGCTCGACGACGAGGGCGGCGAGGAGTTCACTACGACGCTCGTGTGCTCGAACTACGCGGTGAAGAACGTGGAGACCGAGCTTTCCGACACGGTGGGCTACATCAAGCTCAAGCAGATCACGCAGAACGCGGCAGACCTCGTGAAGAACGCGGTCGCCGACCTCGAGTCGCAAGGCGCCACATCGTTCGTGCTCGATATCCGCGACACCCCCGGCGGTTTCCTCACGCAGTCGGTGGATATCGCCAGCCTGTTCGTGAAGAGCGGCACCATTGTGAAGATCCAGACGAAGGCCGAGGAGACGTCCAAGACCACCTCGCGCCCCTACGTGACGGAGAAGCCGCTGGTCTTGCTCGTGAACGGCAAGACCTCCGCTTCCGCCGAGGTGCTGGCCGCGTCGCTCAAGGACAACCAGCGCGCCACGCTCGTGGGATCCACGACGTTGGGCAAGGGCTCGGTGCAGGTGACGCGCGATTTGAGTTTCGGCGGAGCGCTGCGCTACACCGCCGCGTTCTACAAGAGCCCGCTCGGACACGACATCGAAGGCGTGGGCGTCACCCCCGACGTGATGGTGGGTTTGGCGGAGGGCGAGGATAACCAGAAGGCTCTCGCGCTCGAAACCGCCCAGTCCCTCGTGAAGGGCTAGCCGTGGGGCGGACGCGTTCCCATACGCGCCGGCATCCCCGTAGCAACCCGCGGGGCGTGCTGAGCGTGCGCGGAGGCGGCTTCGGCTTCGTGCAGACGGCGGAGGGCGAGTTCTTCGTTCCGGAATCCAAGATGGCGGGTGCGTTCGACGGCGATCTCGTGGAAGTGGCGCCGCTGCCCGTGCAGAGCGGCCGCAAGAAGCAGCCACATGAACGCAAAGCAGATCTTCGCGCAGGAGAGAAGCCGGCGGCGCGCGTGCTGCGGGTCGTCGACCGTGCGCACGACACGCTCGTGGGGCGCTACGAGGTGGCCGAACCTTTCGGCGTGGTCGTGCCCGAAGATGCGAACATCCCCTATGACATATTCACCATGCGTGCCGACCGGCCCGACATCGAAGACGGATCGCTCGTGCGCGTGCGCATCACGACGTTTCCTTCGCGCAACACGGCGGCCACCGGCGTTATCGAGGAGGTGCTCGGGCTCGCCGACGACGAGCACGCGGCCGTAGACGTGGTGATCGCCCGTCACAAGCTGGAGACGGTGTTCTCCGAAGGGGCGCTTTCGGAGGCGCGAAGCGCGGTGCTCGACGAGGACGGCGCGTTGGCGTCGGGGTACCGCGACTTGAGGGAGCGTTTCACGTTCACCATCGATCCGGCCGATGCGAGGGACTTCGACGATGCGGTCAGCCTGGAGCCCGTTTCGACCTGCGGGGTTGGAACCGGCATCCGCGTGGTGGACGAGCGCGGGCTCGGGGTGGCGCGTTGGCGGTTGGGCGTGCATATCGCCGACGTGGCGCACTACGTGCCGTGGAATTCCTCGCTCGACCTCGATGCGCGCAGGCGGGCGACCAGCGTGTACCTCGTCGACCGTGTGATTCCCATGCTGCCCGACGAGTTGTCGGGCGATCTGTGCTCGCTCAAGCCCGACGAAGTGCGTCGTACGATGACGGCCGACCTCTACCTCGACGATCGGGCGCGGCTCGTGGCCTACGATCTGTATCCGGCGGACAGGGCCGCCAGGGCGTTGTAAATGGAGAAGCCCCCGGCGTAGTTGCCGTAGGGCGCGGCGCTACCGAGTACCTGCGGGAGGTTCGGGCCGACGGTGTAGAGGTCGGTCGTATTGCGGCGGTAGTAGTCGCCGGTGAACGAAAGCCGGTTGTGGAACAGGTCGAGGTCGAGGCCGATGTTGTAGGTGGTGACCTTTTCCCAGGTGATGTCGTCGGGGATCAGGCTGGGCACCGACGTGTAAGGTACGTTCTGGCCGTTGATGATGACCGACGACTTGGCGATCGAGGCGCTGCCCGAAGCGGTCATGGTCTCGAGGTACTGGTAGGGGTCGATGTTGGCATTGCCGAGCGAACCGATGCTGGCGCGAACCTTGAAGTTGTCCAGCCACCCTTCGACGTGCGGTTTGAGCCACGGCTCTTCGGAGAGGCGCCATCCGACCGATGCCGAGGGGAAGAAGCCCCACTGCGAACTGGACGGGAATTTCGACGACCCGTCGTAACGGGCGCTCACTTCGGCCAGGTAGCGGCCTGCATAGGCGTAGTTGACGCGGCCGAAGAATCCGACCAGCCCCCACGTGTAGCCGCCCGAGGTGGTCGAGTAATACTCGCCGTCCATGAGCGTGAAGCTCGGCTTCGAGGGATAGAGGTTGCCCTGGCGGTAGGTCTTCTGCGTGCGGTAGTCGTAGTCCTCGAGGTTCCATCCGGCGACCACGTTCAGGTCGTGGTCGGCCCCCAGCTTGGGCGTGACCGTACCGACGATGTTCGTCGAGATGTAGTCCGAGCGGTACGTCCAGTTTTCGAGCGACGAATAGCTGTTGTCCTGCCCCGAAACGTTCACGCCGGTGTAGTAGGTGTAGAGGTTCTCCATGCGGTCGCGCGACCAGCGGGAGCCCTTGTAGGTCACGTCGGCCGAGACCTTGAAGACGTCGGGGACGAATTCGAAGTTGAACGTCGTGGTATTGGCCACTTCGAGCTTGTTGTTCTCCTGCCACGAGGTGCCCTCGGCGAAGGCCGCATAACCGGTCTTGGCCGCGGTCTGCGTCCAGGTACCGTCGGGGTTCTTCAGCAGGGCGAACGGGAAAGCGAACATGTCGATCTGGCGCGAGATCACCTGCTGGCCGTAGTGCACCATGGGCTGGTGGTACTTGCTGCTCATCAGGCTGGTGTTGTTGTCCAGCGTCAGCCACGGGCGGATGCGGATCGAACCCTTGGCGCGGAGGTTATACTTCTTGTAGGTCTCCTCGCCCACCTTGTAGATGCCGTCCTGGTTGTAGTAACGGCCCGAAATGTAGTAACTGACCCCTTCGCGGCCGCCCTGGATGCTGACGGCGTGGGTGGTCGAATAGTTCACCGACTTGTAGATCTCCTTGAGCCAGTTGGTCTCGCCGTAGTAGTTGTAGTTGCCGTTGGCGTCGATGTCGTAGTTGTCCATCGTCGGATCGGCACGGCGGCGCTTGAGTTCCTCGAACCAGGCGTTCGAATAGGGCATGTAGTTATTGAAGAGCGACGGTACGGTCGCCGTCGGCGAGGAGTTGAGATACGACTCGCGGAAGGCATCGACCCACTGCACGGGGTCGGTGACCACGTTGTCCTCCCAGATCACCGTACGGCGGTGCAGCGACACGGAGCCGTTGTAACTCACGCGCACCTTGCCCTTCTCGGGATCCTTGGTCGTGATGAGAATCACGCCGAATGCGCCGCGGGCGCCGTATACTGCGGCCGACGAAGCGTCCTTGAGCACCGAGATCGAGGCGATGTCGTCGGGGTTCACCGAACCCATGTCGCCTTCGGCACCGTCGATGAGCACCAGCGCGCCGCCGCCCTGTCCGAGTTTGTTGGTCTTTTCACCGCCGCTCACACGGGCCTTGAACGTGTTGTTCACGCCGCGGATGGTGACTTCGCCGGCATGGTCGGCCTTACCGTCGACCTGCACGATGTTCAGGCCGGGGATCTGGCCCTGCAACGAACGGGTGATGTTGGCATTGGGCCGGTTTTCGACCGCGTCGCCCGAAAGGTTCTCGACCGCGCCCACGATATTGCGTTTCTTGAGCGTGCCGTAGCCTACGACGACTACTTCGTCCATCACCAGCTCGTCCTCCTGCATCGTGACGTCGATCTGCGTGCGGCGCCCTACCACCTCCTCATGGGGGCGGTAGCCGATATACGAGAAGAGCAGCGTGGCGTTCCCGTCGGCCGGGATCGCATAGCCGCCGTCGACACCCGTCGAGACGCCGACCAGCGTCCCCTTGATAGTGACCGTCACGCCGATCATCGGGTTGCCCGCAGCGTCGCGGACGACCCCTTTCACCTCCGATTTGGCGGCGGCACTGGCTGCCGGAACGGGGCGCGTGCTGCGCGTCAGCACGACCACTTTGTCAACCACCCGGTAGTCGATGCCGCGAGGCGTGAATACGGCGGCAAGGATGGCCTCGATGGTGGCACCCTTCTCCGAGACCTCCAGGTTCTCCATCGGATAGCCGGCCAGTGCCGTTTCGTAGGAGAAGGCGATGCCCACTTGTTGCGTAATAGCATCGGCAACGGCCTTGAGCGTCGTCCGCGAGTAGGATAAATTCAGGTCATACCCCTGCCCTTGCGCACCGGGGAGCGATCCTTGGGCGGCATAGCAGCCGAAAGCCCCCGCGCAGAGCACCATGACCAGACATAGTCCTTTATGGAATAATTTCTTCATAGTTTCAATTCGGTTAATTGGTTATTTCCCGCTGCCGCGTGCAAAGCACGTCCGCAGCCGCGCCGTGCAGGCGGGCTCCGGGGAAATTCGTTCCGATACGGCAGACAGAACCTTGCAAGTCATCCGTCGTCCGATAAAAAACCGTGTAGTGCTGGTGTAGGGGGAGGGATTAGTCAGACATCGTCGAAGTTGTTTTAAAGTTTCCGGTTAATAATCGTTTTTTTAGTTTGCATTGGGTCGGTTGCGGCCGGCGTTTTCCGTCCGGTCTGCATTAGATACAAGCGACCGGGGCAAACTACCCAATGCCGGAAGCTTTTTTCACAAAATTGCAATGCAAATTTTTATACCTATATATTACAGATATTTTATTTTTCGGTTTTTCGCCGCAAGGTTCGTAAAATTTTAAACATTTTCTTGCGAATCCCGGAAAATTGCTATATTTGCAGTGCAAGTCATTCGATATCGTTAGAAACCGTGTAGGAAATTGACATCCGGCAGTGTATCCGGAGTCGGTTTCTGTTTTTTTTATTGGTTTTACAAACAAACTAACGATCCAATCATGATGAAATTTATTCATAAACTGACGATAGTTCTCGCGTTGGGCGGGATCTGCGGTCTTGCCGCGTGCAGCGACGACGACCAGGGGTTCCTCAAACGCAACCTGCGCGAGATGAGTTTCCCGTACGTCGAATCGAGCGATACGTTTACGATCCGCGCCACGGGGGACTGGCAAATCAGCGACACTCCCGACAGCCGCGAGTGGACGAACGCCTACGGCTGGGTGCATGTCGACCAGCTCTCGGGCAAGGGAGACCCCGGCACCTACCAGAAGGTGACGGTCACCTGCGACCAGAACACCTCCGAGGAGCGTAATGCCACCATCTACCTGCACGGCTGCGGCGAAGAGAACGTCGCCATCGCCATCAGGCAGGACAACGGTATCTTCGAGTGGAAACCCTTCGACAACGGACAGCAGTTCGACGTCTCGGGTATGCTCAAACTCAACGCGGAAGCCGGGGCCAAGCTCCGCATCCCCTACATCAAGGCGCTCGGCACGGAAAAATACACCGTCACGGTGACGCAGACCGGCGGCGACGGGATCACGGCCGCCAGCGGCAGCTATTCGCTCCCGACGGCCGGCAACGGCTACATCGAAGTGCCCCTGACGGGCACCGCCACCAAGCAGGGCATCGTGACCTTCGCCGTGAAAGCTACGGACGAGGCTGGCGCGGAGAAGGATTTCGGCTCCGTTTCGACCATCGTCCGCGCCGGGTTCGACGCCCAGGGCGAGGAGCTTCCCCTGCTGACGCAGAACTTCGGCAAATTCCCCTGGGGCGGCGACTGCATCGGCCAGAAGGCGGGTGTCACGACGGCCGACAAGACCGTGGCCAACCTGAGCCTCGACAACGAGACGGTGAGCGTCTCGGCGGGCACCAACGCCGGCATCGGCGGCATCACCTCGACCGTACGCAACGGCAACGCGGCGTTCTACCGCGCCATCGGCATGGAGGGATGGACAGGCTACCTGAACTATATGTGCCCGGGTTACATCCAGCTGGGCGCTGCGAGCGACAATGCCGACGGGCAGCCGGGCAACCTCATCTCCCCGGTGCTGAACATCCCCGCGGGCTACGACCTGCTGCTGACCTGCAAGGTCGCCATCTGGGCCGCAGCCCCCGACCAGGGCATGGTGGGCATCTGCGAGAAGAACGACGGGTTCTGGATCTCGAAGGGTACGCTAGACAAGATCGTAGCTTCGACCAAGAGCTACGTTTCGCTCGACATCCCCGCCTACACGTGGGTCGAGGTCACGGCCGTCATCCCCAATCCCGGCGCGAAAGCCAATCCGGCATTCTTCATCTCCACGGCCGACAGCTGGTTCTCGGGCTCCTCGGTGAAGGCGGGCCGCTGGTACATCGACGACATCAAGCTCGTATACTAAAACCGGACAACAATCATGAAAAAAAGCATTTTATATATTCTGTTCGCCCTCTTCTCGCTATCGGCCGCAGTCTCGCTGACGGCCTGCAAGGACGACGGCGTGGAAATATCGGGGGCCAACAAGTCCAAGACCCCGAAGAACGTGAAACTGCTCGAATACGGGGCCACGTCGCTTACGATCTGCTGGGATTTCATCCGCGGCGCGACGTCGTACACCGTGCAGCTCGTCGACGGGGAGATGAACCCCGTGAGCGAAGCGCTCTGCAAGACCACCGACGCGATCGACTACCACGAATTCACCGACCTAGCGGCCGACCGGATATACTATGGCCGCGTCAGGGCCAACTACCCCTACTCCTCCACCTCGGACTGGGTATACGTCACCGCTAACGAACAGCCGGCCATGCTGATGGCCTCAGTGGGTATCCTCGAACTCGACCCGAAGCTCACGCTCAATGCCGCGACGGGGTCGACGCTCACCTACGAGTGGTCGTATACCGAAGATGCGGCGACCGACGCCACGCGCCTCTACAACATCGAACTGTTCCGTGACGAGGCGTGCAGCGAACTGCATGTCAGCTGGCTGGCCGACGGAAAACTCGCGTCGGACAAAGGCATCTTCACCGCCCTGGCGGGTTATCCCGTCGTGAGGTTCACCTTCTCGGGGCTCGATCCCGAAACGACCTACTACGCCCGGGTCACCAATGCCAGCTTCGGCAACATCATGACCCCCGTCGTCGCCGGGACCACGGCCAAGGCCGGGCCCAAAGCCTCGCAGAACAACCCGGCACAGGCCGGAGATATCGTGCTGGCGCAGGATTTCGCGGCATTCATCCACGGCGGCGACATCGTCCGCTCGGCGGCAGGTTACAACGCCGTATCGGGTACCGAGTTCCGCAAGACGTGGGAACCCGCCACGGGCGAGAACCCGCAGGCCGACGGCGACCGTCCGGTCTGCAACTGGACGACGGAGTTCAACGTATTCACCGGAGGCACGTCGGCCGAGTACATCGAAAGCGTCGGCATGAAAGGCTGGGGGCTGTCGGGCAACACCTCGACCCGTCCGGGCTACATCAAGTGCGGCGGCGGTGGCGGCGGTATCGGCATCCTCTATACGCCCGAGCTGGCGGCCCTGCCCAAGAACACGACCGTGACGGTGAGTTTCTCGGCCAGCGCCTATGCCGAAGGCGAAAACGTCTATGGCAGCGACATCGTGGTCGAAGCCATCGAGGGCGCCGAGTTCGGGTCGAACAACTCCGTGAGCAAGAAAGGCACGGCCGTGGCTTCGAAAGTCGTGGACATCTCGTCGGCCGTAGGTCGGTTCGAGACCTTCACGGTGACGCTCGACGGCCTTTCGCCCACGTCGCGCATCGCCTTCTCGTCGAACCCCGCGCAGGCGGGCGCCAACAAGACCCGCTACCTGCTCGACGACATCGTCGTGGTTTACGACGGCGAGACCAAACTGGAAAAACTCACCGTTCCGGCGAACGTGAAATTCGACGCCGAAGCCGTCTATTCCGACAAGTTGACCCTCGAATGGGACGAAGTGCCCGGGGCGGCTTCCTATACGGTGGCATGGTGGGCCGACGGCACCGAGGAGAAGGACGCCACGGTAGCGGAGGGCATCACCTCGGCCTCGTACCTGCTCAAGGAACTGGAGGCCGGCACCGAGTACCACGCGAAGGTCAAGGCGTGCCGCTACAACAACCCCGGCTACGATTCGGACTACTCCGCCGTCGTGTCGCAGAAGACGGACATAGCCCCGGTACAGGCCGGGATCGTCGTGTCGAAAGTGCTGGCGACCTCCTCGACCCTCACGGTCGAATGGGCCCGTGCGGACGGCCAGGCGTGTGTCAACAGCAGTGCTCAAGTTTACCACGTGAAACTTTACAGCGACGCCGAATGCAAGGATCTGGTCGTCGGCTGGAATGCCTCGAACGTCTTCGGCATCACGGCCGGGAACCGCTTCCGCTTCACCTTCTCGGGACTGGCCCCCGCCACGACCTACTACGTCTGCGTGGACGACAAGACCAACGATTTCTTCTCCGACCCGCTCGCATATGCGACTGCCGCCGCAGGGCCGCAGGCGGGTGCCACGACGGCAGGCTCGGCAAAGGCGGGCGACATCCTCCTGGCGGAAGACTTCTCCAGGGTGATCCACGGCGGCGACATCGCCAATTTCGCCGCGGGCTACTATCCCCCGAGCTCGAACCGCGGGACTTACGCCGCAGCTTCGGGCGACAATCCTTCGGGGTTCTCGGCCACCCGCTGTACGGCCAATGAGTTCGACGTGTTCAGCGGCGGCGGCGTGGCTGCGCCCTACACCGAGGGCACGGGCCTTGCGGCCTGGGGCAAGTCGGGCAACATCGCAGGCCGCCCGGGCTATGTCAAGATGGGCGCCGGAAGTGCGGCTGCCTCGCTTTACACCCCCGAACTGACCGCCCTGCCCGATGCGGCGACCGTCAAGGTGCGCTTCTCGGCACAGGCTTACAGCGAGAAATACGACGGTTCGGGCGCCGATGCCGGGAAAATCCTCGTCAAGGCCGTCCGCGGCGCCGTGCTCGGCGCAAAGGGCGCCATCACCGGCACGGTCACGGAGGTCTCTGCGGCCGACCCTGTGGATATTTCGGCTGCCAAAGCCCGGTTCCGCGAGTTCGAGGCAACCCTCACGAACGTGACGCCCGATTGCCGCATCGTGATCTCGACGAGCGAGAAACGCGCCCTGCTGGACAACGTGGTCGTCACCTGCACGGCCATCACCCCCGCGACCAAACCCGCAGCACCGGGCGGGGTTTCGTTCGACGCCGCAGCGGCGGCCGACAGGCTGACGCTCAAATGGAACGCTGTCCCCGATGCGACTTCCTACACGGTCGCCTACTGGAAAGGTTCGGCCTCAGCCCCCGAAAGCGAGTATGCCTACAAGACCGGCATCGCGTCCACGGCAACGTCGCAGGAGCTGACCAACCTGGAGAGCAACACCTCCTACTGGGCCAAGGTCAAGGCGGTCGGCAGCCTCGATTCCGACTGGTCGGAAACGGCGAACGCCACGACCATGGACAGCGGCGGCGAGCCGCTCCTTCCGACGGCCGACCTGCTCGACGTGGTGTTCCGCAACGACGGTTCGGCCATGGACAACTCCTCGTCGGCAACGCCCGTGCGGCGGATGCCGTCATCGAGGCCGTAAAGGCAAAGGGGCTGACCGACCGTGTGGAATACATCGCTTTCGACTATACGACCTGCAAACGCATCGTCAACGCCCTCCCGGGTGCCATGGTGCAATACCTGAACGGCGACCTGGCTCCCGCCGCAGTCCGGCAGGACGGCATCGGGGGTATCGACTACCGCTTCTCGGCTTATTCGGGCAATCCGGGATGGGTCAAGGAGGCACATGTCAACGGCATGGTCACGAACGTATGGACGGTCGACACGGTGCAGGACATGATGACCTGCATCGCATGGGGAATGGATTTCATCACCACCAACAACCCCGAGACCCTGAAGGAGCTCCTCACCAGGACATTCGTGTCGGCCAACTGACTGCCGCAGGGCGGTGCGCCTGTGCCCGGGAATTTCGCCTGGCACCCCGCAGTTCCCTGAAGGCGCGACCGACAGCCGACGGCGGCGGGTATCATGCCCGCCGCCGTTTTTATTGCCCTGCGGAAAACAAAAAAGGCAGGCGGGCTCGCCAATCTGCAAATATTTTCTAACTTTGTGCATACGAACATGGAGCCTGCAGAACTCATATCCGCCATACGCGCCGGGAGCCGCGAAGCCTTCGACGAGATGTGCGGCCGTTATTATGCGCCGCTGACGGCCTACGCACGCCTCTTCCTGAACGGGAACTGGGCGCAGGACGTCGTGCAGGACGTATTCGTTAACGTATGGGTGCGCCGCGAGGCGCTCGACCCGGGGCAGTCGCTCTACGGCTACCTGCTGCGTTCGGTCTACAACCAGTCGGTCAACTACGTCAACAAGCACCGCCATGCGTGCAGTTACCGCTCCTACTACCAGGAACGTATCGAAAGCATCGGCTACGCCTATTACGATCCCGACCGGAATCCGGTCATCGAAAAGCTCTACTCGCAGGATCTGCGCACGAGTATCAACGAGGCGATCGCAGCCCTCCCGGCCAAATGCCGCGAGGTCTTTTCGCTGAGTTACCTGCAAGGATTCTCCCACCGCGAGATCAGCGAACAGATGGGGATTGCGCAGAGCACGGTCGAAAACCATATTTACCTTGCCCTGAGGCAACTGCGGGCAAAATTGTCGAAATCGGAGCTGATTCTGCTGCTGTTTTTCATTTTTTTACAAAATAATTCCCATCCGCTTGGGTAGATTTCTCCCGTGGATTGTATACTAAACGGACACAGAACAAATGGACGATACGATTATAATGGACTCAGTCATACAAAAATATTTTGCCGGGGAGACTTCGGAACAGGAGGAAAAGTACCTTCTCGCGTGGCTGGAGGAGTCGGAGGAGCACCGCAAATACTTCTTCGAACTGAAGAGCCTGTGGGGGGCACGCCGCGTCTTCGAGGAGAGCACCGACCTGTCGCGCTTCGCGTCGTTCATGCGCAGCACCGACCATCGGATCGGGAGTATCGTCGCCGGCGAGCGATCCACCCGTCGCCGCAGACTGGTGCGGTGGACGCTGGGGGCCGCTGCTGCCGTCCTGCTCGCCGTTTGCGCCGGCACGGCATGGCATTTCCTCTCGACACCCGACATATACCGGGTTTACGAGAACACGGGCGATGCGGTGACGACCGTCACGCTCGACGACGGCACGCATGTGTGGCTCAACGCCCGTACGAAACTGACGCTGCCCGAAGCCTTCGGCCCGACGCAGCGCAACGTGCAGTTGGCCGGCGCGGCCTTCTTCGAGGTGGCGCGGGACGAAGCCGCCCCGTTCGTCGTGTCCACCGACAAACTGCGCGTGCGCGTGCTGGGCACCTCCTTCTGCATGCAGGCCTACGAAGGTTCGCAGCAGGCCGAAGTCGTCCTCGAACACGGTTCCGTACGCCTTCAGACGCCCGCAGGGGTCAACCTGGTGACGCTGCAACCCGACCAGCGCGCCCTGTACGACGCTGCGGACGACAACCTCGCCATTACGCAGGTCAACGCTTCGCACCTCGTGCTGACCCAGTACGACCTGGTGACGATGTCCGACGCTACGCTGCACGAGATCATCTCGCACATCGAGACGACCTTCGGCGTGCGGCTTTCGGTGCCGGGACGCTACGGCGACAAACGCTATACGTTCAATTACCAGCGATCCAATTCGCTCGAAGAGGTGCTCAATATCGTCGAATACCTCACGGGCGAGCATTGCGAGGTCATCTACCGCAAGAAATAAGCGCAGCGGCCGCCGGATTCCCGGGATCGGCCGCACGCGGCACCGGCGCCGGCTCCCGTACCGGAATGCCGGCAGGATCGCACAACAAAAAGAGGCTCTGGAAAGAGCCTCTTTTGTCGTTTCACGGGCCGCAGGCGCCGCGGGATCAGAGCGTCGAAAGCCAGTCGAGCGTGGCTTTCTGCCAGTCGTCGTAATAGCGGAAGCGGCGCTCTTGATTTCCGCCGCACCGGTTCCGGATTCCATCATTTGGTGCAGGCGCGGCATCGCCTCGTCGTAGAGTTCCTGTTCGGTGGCGGTGTGCAGCCGGTCTGCCGAGTTGAGGATGCCTCCGCCGCGGCGGGCGATTTCCTCGTAGGAGAGGCCGTTGATTTTGTCCACGAATTCTCCTTCGCGGCTTCCTGCATAGACGATGTGCGTATGCGAGTCGCAGAAGGCGGGCAGCACGACGCCTCCGCGGGCGTCTATCTCTTCGTCGGCCCTCCCTTCGGGCAGCTCTTCCATCCGTCCGTAGGATGCGATGAGGCCCTCTTCGGCGGTCAAGTAGGCGTTCTCCACGACCTCCAGCCGGGCCATATCGGCACCCGCGATGCGGTCGCGACCGCTCTCGTCGATGCCGGCGAGTATCCCTATGTTTTTAATTGTCAGTTTCATCGGATGTTGTTTTGCGGGCCGGAGCCCGGTTGTTTATAAATCACCGCTTCCCGTCGTTTCGGCGGAAAGCGGCGACTTGTAAAGACTATGCTGCGGCGTTACATGCCCCTGACGAACTGTACCGAACTTTCGATGTGCGGGTACATGATTTCGTCGTTGGAAATGAACGGAACACGTTTGCGGTATTCGGTGAATATCGCTTCGATTGCGGGTGACGACTTGAGGGGACGGCGGAACTCCAGTGCCTGTGCAGCGTTGAAAAGTTCGATGGCGAGTACCCGTTCGGTGTTGTTCACCACACGGTAGAGCTTGGTTGCCGCATTGGAGCCCATGCTCACATGGTCTTCCTGCCCCTGCGAGGAGGGAATCGAGTCGGCCGACGCCGGCATGCACAGTCCCTTGCTCTGGCTGACAATCGAGGCGGCCGTATACTGTGGAATCATGAAACCGCTGTTGAGGCCCGGATTGGCCACGAGGAACGAGGGCAGCCCGCGCGAACCGGAGATGAGCTTGTAGGTGCGGCGTTCGGAGATGTTGCCCAGCTCGGATACCGCGATGGCGAGGAAATCCATCGCCACGGCTATCGGCTGGCCGTGGAAGTTGCCGGCCGAGATGACGATGTCCTCGTCGGGGAATACCGTGGGGTTGTCCGTCACGCTGTTGATTTCCGTGGTGATGACGCTCTCCACGTAGTCGATGGTATCTTTCGATGCGCCGTGTACCTGCGGGATGCAGCGGAAGGAGTAGGGGTCTTGAACGTGCTCCTTGTGGCGTGCTATCAGCTCGCTGCCCTTGAGCAGCTCGCGGAAGACGCGTGCCGTTTCGAGCTGGCCGCGGTGGGCGCGTACCTTGTGAACCGGTTCGTAGAAGGGTTCGATGCGGCCGTCGAAGGCGTCGAGCGACATGGCGCCGATTTTGTCGGCGCACTCGGACAGGCGGCGTGCGTTCACCACGCACCATACGCCGAACGCGCTCATGAACTGCGTGCCGTTCAGCAGTGCCAGCCCCTCTTTGGACTGGAGTTCGATGGGCTCCCAACCGAACTTTTTCAACACTTCGGATGCCGGTACATCTTTCCCTTCGAATTCCACTTCGCCCAGGCCGAGCAGCGGGAGCGACATGTGGGCGAGCGGAGCGAGGTCGCCCGATGCACCCAGCGACCCCTGCTGGTAGATGACGGGCAGGACGCCGTTGTTGAAGAAGTCGATGAGCCGTTCCACGGTCGCAACCTGTACGCCCGAATGACCGTAGGAGAGCGACTGGATTTTCAGCAGCAGAATCAGGCGGACGATTTCCGACGGAACCCGTTCGCCCGTTCCGCAGGCGTGCGACATGACGAGGTTTTTCTGGAGTTCGCCCAGACGTTTCTTGTCTACGGAGATGTTGCACAGCGAACCGAAACCGGTCGTTACGCCGTAAATCGGTGCTGCGTCCTTCTCTTCGGTCTTGCTGTCGAGATAGTCGCGGCAGCGCTGGATGCGCGTGCGCGCATCGTCCGACAGTTCGAGCCTGTATCCTCCGCGGGCGA
>OLRP01001684.1_pt1 | contig 16846 bp, 19 predicted proteins | sample 1672401 | NCBI WGS metagenome assembly OLRP01 (sample SAMEA3136682, study PRJEB25190) | human gut metagenome | reverse complement strand
ATTAGAATTTAAAATTTATCTATTTTATGAGTCCTTTTTCTTGACGTAGTACCAGATGGTTCTCTTAGAACAATCGGATAACCGTGATTTTTAAGGTCAAAAATCATTTCATAATAATCTATATCATTTGATACAACCACAATCTGCCTAGGACTATATTTTCCAAAAATATATCCAATATACATTGAAATCCGATTATCCACAAAGTTTGTTCCCGTATGTTTTGACGCAATGATATTAACATCATATCCATCCAACATGGCTTTGTATTTGTTCGCATTAGTAACCGTGTTGACTCCACAAAACAAATAATAGATATAATCTTCATTTAAAAGATCTGATGGTATACATTGATAATTCTCAAAATCAACAATCACAACATTTTTCCATTCCAGCATTTCTTCCACCAATTCAGTCTTCATATCATTCTCTTCCCTTTCAAATATTTATTAACATTATCGCTCAATAATTGACATTAACAATGTCTATTATTAAGAATAGTAAAAAGATATTCTACACATGCCCTTGCATAAAAAAAGCCATCAAATCATTTGAAATGATTTGATGGCTGCTTTTCATTTGCCGATTCTTGTTTACATTATAGCCCAGCTATCCATATTTGTTAGGAAGATGAATAGCGATACTGATTATAGCTTTCGACTGTTTTGCTGTCTACTTTTATTGGCTTGGACAACATCATTCGCTTCTTTTTCTGTATGATACAACTTCGATTCACGTACTCGTATACCGGAAGGTCCATCATTACCATTATTTGTATCAAATTTAATAGTAACAAAGCCAGCTGCAGAACGTATTACTGTAGCCTTTCTAACAAAAACAGATGAACTAATAAAACACACTGTATCACCAATATTAAACTGTTTAGCCATTATTTACCATCCTTTCTGTACTTTCCAAAGAAACGCTCTTCGCCTTCCAACCTGGCATTAATAGCATCCTCTTTTTTATCAAATCGTCCTAAACAATGATTCTTTCTTTGAAATGTTATCTGAGCAACCCATTTATTACGCTTCTTATCAAAAGACACACCACGAACTCCTGTACTATTGTTTTTATTTATCTTCCTGGAAGAAGAAATACCTGATAGTGTAGTTCCATCTACAAAGCCAAATCGATCTTTAGCTGTTTTGGAACGAACCTCTGTATTTAAACAACCACACGATCTTGTTTTACCATCCTTTAATGAATGTGCATTAACAACAACTTCATTCCCACAATCACATATACATTTCCACATAGTGTTGTTATTCACTCGTCCAACATATTCCTTTACAACAAGCCGTCCAAACCGTTGATCAGTCAAATCATTTCGATTTCCTAATCTACATCCACAACTTGTTGTATGTCCGGTTCTAAGATGATTTGAAGTCACTTCACAAGTGTTACCACAATCACATTTACACTGCCATATAGCCAGGCCTCTATATCGTTTTCCTGTATCTTTAATTGCTATTAGCTTTCCAAAACGCTGACCAGCTAAATTTAATTTGTTAGATGGTACCATTTAACTATCCTCCAAGAGTAAAGGACTGTTCATTTCTGATGCAATCCGAAATTTCGTGCAATTAGGCAATTAGATTACATAAAATTAACATACGAACTATAAATTTTCATATCTCAATAATATTATTTAAATATCAAAAACGCTATTCAATATTATATGGAATAGCAAACTATCCATATTTACAAAGAAGATGAATAGACATATCTATTGTCTTCTGACTGTTTCGCCGTCTACTTTTATCATTTTAAGTATTATAATTCATTCAACAATTCTTCCTTGCATTTGATAAGAGACATATTCTAGAATCTCATCAACACATACCTCTAAATTGTTCTCTACATCTTTACTCCAAAAATGCAATGGGATCCATCCCATATTATTTAGAAGAGAATCATTTCTCTTATCCCTAGAAATATTTTCTTCTATCTTCTCAATCCAGAACTTCTTATTGTTTTTTAAAGACTCTTTTTTTATATCAAAATCTTTCCCATGCCAAAACTCACCATCAACAAAAATAGCTATACAATATTTTGTCAAAGCAATGTCTGGTGATCCAGGAAGTTTCTCGTAGTTTAATCTATATCTATAGCCTTTATGCCATAAAGCCTTTGCTAGCTTTGTTTCTACATCATTTCTTTTTAACTTCACATGAGACATACGTTTTGATATCTCAGGAGTCGTTTCTAATTTTTGATGTTTCATAATCATCAACTATCCCTTTAATTTTTTATATGTATCATTTAATTCAAAAAACGCCTTTTCACTCATCTTTAAAGCTTTACTATTTTTCTTTACTTTATTTTTCTGATTTAAATCAATATTAAAATATACTTTGATTGGTGGTATCGTTGAATATTCCATAAACTCTTCAGGAGTGAATTCATGAAATTCATATTCTTCACCCATCTCTTTGACAACAACAAATTTAAAAAATTCTTTGTTCGTAAGTGCACATTCCCATTCTGTAAAAGTAGCTGCACCAAAATATGAATTTTTCCGTTTTGTAGCCTTTATCTCATAAAAATATTTCTTACCATTTTTATACGCAATAATATCTACAGGGGAATGTACGACCTGGACATCAACATATCCTTGTTGAATCAAATGATTAACATAAGCTTCTTTTGCTTTTATATCCGATCTATCGTTCATATTATATGTCCTCTATTTTCAATTGGGACAGCACATATGTATTATTCAACCAAAAGCTTTGTTTAGTCATCCATTCTCCATTTGGCAATTGGTTCGCATCTCGTTGAAGGTTACCTTTTTCAAAACCATTATTTAATTTACAAGCAGCTTTTAGTGCATGTGGTCGAATATGGATGATTCTATTATCCTTCTTACTAGGTAAATCATTTGAAACAACATCACCTTTAACAGTAAAATTGATACCATCTTTGATTTTCTTTTGTATAGTTTCCCAACCATTTTTTGCCTCACCATACAAATCGCTTAATGGCATATTCCATAACTGAGCCCCTTTTAAAACGTAATGAGCTCCATCCGATTTGTATACTACAAATAAAAACTTTGTTTCTTCGAAATACTCACAGAAATCAGAATACTCAAAGTCTTCGGTTGCCAATTTTTTAAAATCAATAACTGGTAATGACATAGATTCACGTATCTTACCATTTTTTTCTATACGAATAGCTTTAACCACAATATTTGCTTTCACAAATTCATCTGCCTGGCTACTCTTGATACCTAACATTCTGTATGCCAAATCAATCCATTGAGCTTTATTGTTATTATATGGTCTACTATACATACGACATAACTGTTCATCCGTCTTCCCCGAATTTCTGTTGATCATGTTCAAAATTTGGTTTTCAAAAGAATCCACTGTTGTTAATTGATTGTTTTTAATTATTGATTCACAAGGGACCCTATCCTTCAACACATATTCATGAAGTATGTAATCCATATACTGTCTCTTAAAGCAGAAATTTCTTTTTCTTGCCGGTGTATGATCCCCATAATATTGAGGAACTGTGCTCTTTTCAGCATTTGCACCCTTTGTACTAGCACCCAAATATAAAGTGTCACTTTCGCTTATTTCGTGCGCTTTTCCATTTTTAATCTTTTCTATAATATTCAAATAATCCTGTATTATAATACTTAAATCATCTTGTGGAGGAGTAAATAAATTAACATATTTTATCTCATAATCCATTCTATTTTTTGATTTATCCCTCAAATAATGAATCAATAAAATCAATTTGATTTTTGCCCATACATGACTCTTATAAAAATCATCTTCTACAGGTTCTTTATAAGAAATATTTGTAATAGAAAGTCTTTCTCCCGCTGAATAATCACCATTCTTCTTTTGGTCTATACAAGTTTGTTTCAATTCAACTCCTGTCTTAGAAAAGTCTGCATCCTGCACACCATTTGGCATATACCCAAAATAATATCGTTCAAGAAAGTTACCCAACTGTCCTTTTGCATTCTCTCCAGGCGTTTTGTATTCAACATTGTCTTCCTTTACTTTAAAAGATTGTGGTTCCATAGGGTTCGTATAGAACTTCTTTAAAGAATGATTGTATTCATCACTAATTTCATTAAATGTCATTCCTTCCAATCGTTTTGCGTATTCAAAAATACTATCTATACTTCTATCATCATAATCAAATAACATGGCCTTACCTCTTTTTTCAAAAATGTAAATATTTTCGATCTTTACAAGTTTTGCTTGATCCTTTATAATTAATCTGTTATGCTAATTATAGCATTGAAGGGAGTTCTTATACATGAAAAAAACTGTAATTGAGTTGTTCGCAGGCGTAGGTGGTTTCAGAGTTGGATTAAATAACATAAAAGGCTTTAACGAGCAAGGAAAAGCAATCGAAAATCGCGACTGGGATTTTGTATGGGCAAACCAATGGGAACCTAGTACAAAAATCCAACATGCCTATGATTGTTATACAACTAGATTCGGTAACGAATGCAGTAATAAAGATATTTCTAAGGTCGATACGAATACTATTCCTGACCACAACTTACTTTGTGGTGGATTCCCATGCCAAGACTATTCTGTTGCACGTTCTTTATCTAACGAAAAAGGTATCGAAGGTAAAAAAGGTGTTTTATTTTGGGATATTGCACGTATTTTAAAAGAAAAGAACACTCCATTCTTCTTATTAGAAAACGTTGACCGTTTATTAAAGTCTCCTTCAAAACAACGAGGTAGAGATTTTGGAATCATGTTACGCACACTTAGTGATTTAGGCTACAACGTCGAATGGCGTATCATTAACGCTGCTGATTATGGTGCAGCACAACGAAGAAGAAGAATTTTTATTTTTGGGTGGAAACAGACTCTTAAATATAATAAACAAATCAAATTCGACGAAGCTAAACATTACATTTATAAAGCTGGATTATTTGCTCAATGCTTTCCTGTTGAACAACCTGAATCTATTTGTGATAATTCAAACGTAATCGATTTATCACAATACAAAGACACTGTTGAAATGACAAGTGAATTCAAAGCAAACTTTGAAAACACCGGTGTCATGATTAATGGTACTGTTTTAACAGAAAAAACCAAACCAATTCAAGAAAAGCCAATCACTCTTGGTGAAATCCGAGAAACAAGAAGTGGATTAGATTCCTATATCTTAACTGGTGATAAAAAAGAAAAATTCACTTACTTAAGAGGTGCAAAAAAGATTGCTCGTACAAAACCAAATGGAGAATCATACTTTTATTCAGAAGGTTCCATGTCCCCATACGATTCCTTAGATTTACCCGGAAGAACTATGTTAACAAGCGAAGGCTCTGTAAACAGATCTACTCACATCATCCCTGATATGGAAACCGGAGAATTACGTATATTAACGCCAATCGAAGCTGAAAGACTTCAAGGATTCCCGGACAATTGGACAGATACAGGTATGCCTGAAAAACGCCGTTATTTTATGATGGGTAATGCGCTTGTGACAAATGTTATCAACCGTTTAGAGCCAAAACTTAATAAAATCATCGAAAGCGAATAAAATTATCTCATTATATCAAATATAAAGGATTGAGTTTTTAATCATTTGTGACCAATCCTTTTTTTATTTTTATCATATATCATTGTCATACATTCAATGCAATTATTCTATATTAATGCCCTTCATTTTTATCAAATATAACAATCTATATTTTTTTACATTCATCATTAAAATGCTACAATAAAAGATAGAATACTTTTTTTAAGACCAAGCACAAGGAGATCAAAACATGAAATTATTAAACTCAAAATCAATATTAGATTGTACTGAACAAGAAAAAGAACAACACAATCAAGAATGTTCTTCAATTATAGAAAAACTTCACAAATATGATAATTATGAATGTGCAGTCATCTATAAATATTTTGATGAAGCAAACAAAGAAAAAGAACCAGTCATTAAGCAATGCAATCTATATGATTGTTTAGACATGGTTCAATATGCAGATATCAAAAACGGTATAGACTTTGCTACTGTAGAAGGATTCCTTACATTTATATGTTATGGATCTGAATATGAATACAATAATCAAATACGTCTAGTAACTACTGGCATTCAAATTAGGCCTTACAATATTAGCAAAGAATTTATATCCTTAAAAATCTAAGTCTTCGTATTAAAAATCATTTTTTCATCTGCGATAGTGCATAAAATATTATGTGAGTACCCACATATTTAAATCTTTTTTTATGATATCACTTATTTTTTATCAATATAGCAGCGATACATTCTGTACATTCACTACCTTTTGTTTTCCATGTAGCATATATGGATTAATGTTTTATACTTTTTTATTATTTAAGTATTTCCGTGAAGATTTGTTCTATTTCAAAATTCAATAAATAACTCTTTGCATATACACTATTTTTCTCTTCCACTTTCTTATTTAACCAACCTAATAGCCACTAAAATTTAATTTAAATAAAATAGACACTTCTCCTTTGTGGTGACAAATATATATTTAATTATTTTGATTCGTCACCTTAAGAAATTTAAAATCTGTTTTATTTAAAGGTGACGAATCAAGAACCCCAAAAGTGCTTGCTCAGAAGTGTCTGCACTAAAGGAGCACAATATAATAATAGATAACAATAAAACAGAAATAAATAAATATAAAAAAGAAAAGAGTGCTTTAAAGAATATAAAGAAAAAAATGATGAATTTAAAAAATTTTATTCGTCACATCAAGATTTGATTAACGAGAAAAAAAGGAGCTGTAACGAATAAGTAAATTTTATTACTTATGGAGTTCAACTCCTTTCTTTTTTTACTCTTTCCATTCTTTTTCGTTCAATTTCTCTTGCTTCCTCTTCGGTTAAAACACGTGGTTTGGACACTTCATGTGATTTTTCAATCCAATATTATTTTGCTCTCTTAGAGAATTCTGGCACCTTTTTCTTATTCATCAAAGCATACCTCCATTTCAATTGATTTTTCATTTTACAAACTGTACGCTTTTCAAGATAAAGTTCTTTTAACTTTTAAATCTTTAAATGGAATTGATTTCCCAAAAGTTGTTTTTACGCTGACGCTCTATATAAACAATTTTCCTAGCCTCAATTAAATTTTCTAAACTAGTAATCAGATCCATTCTATCTATTTCACTAAGAGATTGAAGAATCTCATAATACGAAATAAATTTATTCTTTTTAATTAGAAACAATATCTTTTCTTGGATTTCTTCTATTTTCTTCATTCTTTCAGAGCGATAACTAGAAATAGAAATGTTTTTATAGCGAATTCCAAACATCACTTTGAAATCAATAACATGTATAATTAGCATCAGAAAATTCAAATCTTGACTGTACATATAATATTCATCTGGATAACTTTCTACAAGTATAGTTTTAATTCCATCTAACACATACTCTTTTTCATATAGTTTGACTATTTCAAAATAATATTCTCGAAGATCAATCAAATCTGAAACTGGAAAACAATAATACTTATCATTACCTTTTATAATTTGATCTTCATCATCTTTTATAATCCCCCTAACTGAAAGGACCTCAAGTAAATTTCTATCTGCATCCATGTTAATTAGCTCCTTTCAAGCAATTTCGCTACTATATGCATACCATAACGTTTTTAATATCCATAATAAGATAACAATTTTTCCAAAGTGATATCTATCCCTTTACCTTTAAGTAAATCTTTTCTTTCTTCGTATAACTGACTAATAATATTTTTAGCATTATAGCCATAATGAATTTCATTGTGACAATTACTGCATAATGAAACAATGTTTTCTTCAATATCCAACGAATATTCAAAATCATCCTGGAAAGACAGAGGCACTAAATGGTGTGCTTCTGTGTATGGTGTTTCTCCGTCTTTTCTTAAAAAGCATTTATGATTTTCATCTACTTCACATTTATAATTTGCATGATTCAAAGCATTAAGAGCTACCTGTTTTTCTCTCTTATAGATGGAAATACCATGTATAATTTTAGGTGTTGTTTTTAATTTTAAATCACTTGAATATTGAAATTGCTTCTCACTTCTTTTTACATTTGAAATTGCAACTTTAATTTTTGTATCTTCTTCTTCGTTTTTTTGAACTATAAATCTATTTCTCTTTTTTAGCATCAAAACAATATTTTTTTTCAACTGCAATGCTTCTTGAATAATCCAAGTTATATATAAATCATCATTGTAGTTTTCTGAATCATATGACAAAACAAATTTTTTATGTTTAGTTTCGTTTTCTATTGTTTTAGTTGGAATAGTCCAAATTCCATTTGTACACTTTTTTAATTCTCCAAAATTTTCATTGAAAAAATGGTACAATTCAACACTCTCTTGAATGTATACCTCTAAGCATTTAGTTGAACTATTTCGAATTGCTAAATGCATTTCATTATCTCCCCATCTCAAATCATAATACGACTTATTAATCATATTAGACTTTTTGAAATTATTTGAAAAGATTTCATTTGAATATGCAGTTGATATAAATTTATTCCAAAAATTGCTATACTTATTGTTTTCAATCAAATCGTGTAAATATAAGTATTTTGCTCCTTGAGGATTAGGTGATAACACAAAGGAAGAGTCTAGTTTACTTAATAGTTTGATTAAATAAAATCGATATACTGTATTCTTCTTAGAGAATTTAAATGTATTCTTTCTTTCTTGAATATATTTATACACATTATCATTTCCGATATATTTATCCGGTATGACTTCTATGACGTCTTCTACTTGATAAACAGCATTAATTACACCGCCAGTTTCTCTAAAAGCAATATATTTAGGTACTTTTTGAGGATAACCTTGTGTTAAAGGATGAGCATGAACATTGTATTTTTCTATTAATTCCAGGGTCCCATTAATAGGAACTGTTAAAACTTCATCATTTTGTTCTCTTGTATTTTGATAATAATTAAATGTATTTGTAGTTTCTAGAATATACTCTGCCCATGAAGTTAGAGAATTATCAGTACCAAGCATTTTCCGTGGCCCTTGAATATTGCCTGCCATTCCTCTTCTTTGCATATCAAAAACTGATAAGTTATCAAAATTGAATTGTTTAATCAATTTAAATCGAACATAATCTTTTCTTGTTATCTCATCATAATTATCAGGATTTCTCCAGTATTTCTTATCATTAATTAAACTGTTCTTATCAACATAGGTTTCTATCACTTCACAAAGATACTGAATTGTCTGTATAGGTCTACTTACGTAAATATAAACATAATCCCCCACAGAATAATTTGCATTTTTTCGCCAATCAATAAATTCTAAATCATTAAATGCAGATTCAATATCATAAATATTAGGATTAGCCGGTATAAGCCATAACATTGTTTCACACCCTTTACATGAAATTCTTATAGTTCCACCATATCACAAATACATAAACATTTCATGAATTTATAAAATATTTGATTTAATCAATTTAGCTAGAATCACAATTCTCTTATTGTTACCTCTTGTATCACAAGTCACCAAAATCATTAATCAATCATCTTTATTTACTGAAACACCAGTTTATCGCACTGTATATAAAAAAAAGATCCGTTAACTTTCTAATCCTGGAAGAAAGCTTACGGATTTTTTGTATTTCTTGACGAGCAAACAGGGTGTATGCTGATTGCACATTGAATATAAGAATTTACTGGCAGGAAGTTTCAATCCGCTGATTATTCATATATACTTTATTCAGAAATATAAATCGGAATTTGGCGATTTGGTAAATCCCAATAAATTAATTTTATAGGGAACAAAAAATTTGAATTTAAGGAGTTCATATGAGTTTTACGATGTTATTGCTTCTCGCATACATAGTAATGGGTGTGGGAAGTTTTATCGCTTTTAAGCGAAAGCACAAAGCAATTGGTATAGCATTACTGCTTGTAATAGTGCTTAGTGTCTTGATTTTGGGATACATGTGGATTCATTCGCCAATGTAACAATCGGAATTTAACGCTTAACGAGGAGGAATAAACATGGCAAAAAAAAGAAAGATTTGAAACTATATTTAGAGATTGTCTCTCCAAATGTATAGACAAAACTAGTAACGGGTAAACCTCATAATTTACCCGCTTTTTATGCCTTCTATTTAACTATTGGGAGTGTTTTGGAGGTTTCTGTGAGGATGGTTTGTTCAAGTTGTAAAAAGAGAAGACCATCATCGAAAGCACCTGCATCTAAGAATATCTGTGATTACATCTCGAACGCCCAGGAACAAAGAGACTAAATGTTTCTTTGTTTTTTTGTGCTTCAACACACGTCAATTTGGTCATTTCGGCAAAAATGACTAAATTGAAATTGTTGTCGGCAAGAAACTTCGGAAGTTGTTAGTTTCATGAAGTGAGAACAAATCTTTTTCGTAAACGTAATGCTTAGTTTCTTAACGTAAGGCTTAGTTTCATAAAAACGTTAGTATTCATATCATGTTGAATGTTGACAACTTTTTATATCGTCCCTCACATACATCTCATCATCAATAAATTATTTTCAACAATCAATTATTTATACATTTAATTAAACCTACTTTAAATGCGTCCTGAGGCCCACCGTGCATAAGCCAATACAATTTTATGGCGATAAGCGTAAGCAATCCTACATCAGCGTTTAAATCAACAAAAAAAAGGCTAAACTTCATTAGTAATATAGCACCAAATTGTTTTAGCCCACTATCCATATTTGTTAGGAAGATGAATAGCAATACTAATTATAGCTTTCGACTGTTTTGTTGTCTACTTTTATTGATCTGGACAACATCATTCGCTTCTTTTTCTGTATGATACACCTTTGATTCACGTACTCGTATACCGGAAGGTCCATCATTACCATTATTTGTATCAAATTTAATAGTAACAAAACCAGCTGCAGCACGTATTACTGTAGCTTTTCTAACAAAAACAGATGAACTAATAAAATACACTGTATCCCCAACATTAAACTGTTTAGCCATTATTTAACATCCTTTCTGTACTTGCCAAAGAAACGCTCTTCGCCTTCTAACCTAGCCTTAATAGCATCCTCTTTTTTATCAAATCGTCCTAAGTTATAATTTTTTTCTTTGAAACGTTATTTGACCAACTCATTTATTTTCCTTCATCTCATGCATCAAATCAACTAAATCTTCTTCTGAGATATCTTTTGCAGATTTCTGTCCAATTCGAGATTTTATTTGAATTTTGTACCAGATCATTAATTTCTGCTCTGCGTCGTTTATTCATTGCTATCTACCTCCTACTTTTCTTCCTCTTTTACTTCATATAGATAACTACGAGCAGCTCTATCAAACTCTTTTCGAATATAAGATAAGTAATCTCTGTATTCTTCTGCTTTTAGTTCATGACGCAAACTTTTAGCTTCAATTGAAGTTTTAAATCTATAAACTTCATCAGGATAACAATCGCCATAATATTCTTCATTTTCGTCAATGCCCCAAACTTCTCTAATTTCATCCGCCATTTCTTCAATATCTTGTTCAAATTTATTGACATCATGTTGAATATATCTATCTGTATAAACATATTCATAATACTCATGCGATTCAATTTTATCATCGTATTCATCACCAAGATTGATAAATTCATAAGTTACTTTGTAGTACTTATAATCATCTGGATCATAACTAAAATCAACATTCGATGATTCCACTCCAAATTCATCATACCATTCTATATCATTCCCAATTGGCGTATAAAGCTCTTCAAATATAATCGGTCTTTCCAATAATTCAATTTCATCACTTCCAGAAAAATGTTCTACAATCCATGTTCCTTTTGAAGGCAATTCTTCGACATAATTATAAGTTCTATATTTTCTAAAAAATAATTGTTCTCTAATTTTACTTGTTTTCATTTTCTTTTCTCCTACAATTTATAATATTTCTTTCAATTTATGATGCTAGTACAAGTCCTTTATTGTTCTCTATCATATTCTTAAGTAGTGCATTTACCCGTAATACAGCATATCCAATCTGCGAGACTTTATAGCAATAATATGGCTTATCAACGTCCCGTTCTTTAATGATATAAGGGACATCTACCGGTATACCTGAATCAGCGGTATAAAATAATCCCGGACTTTCAATATCGCTATCCCCGCACAATACTTCATTTTTTAGAAACTCCCAAATTTTATGTACTTCATTACCAGATGATATATTGTCATATGATGAGCAAATATAATTTTCTACGTCATTATCAGTACATCCTTTATCTTTTGATAAATTAAACTCCCAGATAAAGAACAGTATTGACATAATTAAACTCATTAAGTCATCGTGTGCAGATTCTCCATCCGAATCTTCATAATCGTCTGGTTCAAGCAATCTATCCACTAAAAGATGTAAATTTTCAGTGCATCCTAGCATTTCTTTAAAGTCATCCACACTTGCTACTGTATCAAGTGTCTTTTTATTTTTATCTACCAATTTTACTTTTTTCATTTTCATATCTCCTTTTATTAAAGTAATGGTTTATGCTCACTACTCATGAGTATGAATTGAGCGAGCATAAACTTGTTATAACTAATAACAAATAGTTATTTTAAATATTTTTCAAAAACAGTATCAAAATCTGAAGAGTGTTCATTAATGATTTCTACAGTTTTCTTCTGGTTTTCATCCATAATGTCGCCATATACACGATTCACCATTTCGACCGTGTCACCAATTCGCTGTGCAATCCGCCATGAATCAATACCTAAATGAATCCAATACACTACGGCAGAGTGTCTGAAGCCATGAAAGGTAATGTTAGGTAAATCGCAATATGATGCCATCTGCTGAACCCAACGTGTAGGTGTATGATGACCAATAAATGCACTAGGCCCTTTGTTCAGCGAAGGAAAAACATAAGATTCAATGTTGGAGCCATAATTACTGTAGAAGTAGTCTTTCATCATTTGAAGTAACGTATAAGTGTTTTTATCAACACTTATACTGTACCCATTTCCATTTTTTCGACCCTTGATTACTTCTCCCTTTTCGTTTATGTGATAATCAACAGTAATCTTCTTCTCATTAAAATCAATGTTTTTCCATTTCAAGGCCATGATTTCACCTTTTCTGAATCCTGTAAAATATGCAAAGGTAAACAAAAACTTGATGTATTGTGTATCAGTATTCGTAAATTTATCATCTATTTTAGATAACATATACTTAATCTGGTCCGGCGACCAATATTGAACATCTTCACTGTTTTTCACAACACGTAAAGTTTTAAAACCCTTTACAGGATTTTCACTCAAGTATTTGTTTTTAACCCCATAATTTAAAACAATCTTAATGTTGTTGATCTGTTTATTGATATATTTTTCCGACAACTTTTTTTTCTTCATCTCATGCATCAAATCAACTAAATCTTCTTCAGAGATATCCTTTGCATGTTTCTGTCCGATTCGAGATTTTATTTGATTTTTGTACCAGCTCATAAGCTTATCTGCACTTGACGAAGTATTAAGTCCTACTTTTTTTACATATTTATGATAAAGTTCATCGAAAGTTATAGGTGCTTCTACTACAAACAATTCATTTTCAGCAAACAATATTGCTTCTTTTTCAGTTGCAAAACGTTTTTTTGTATTTGGATTGCGATAAATAGAACTCCTTTTCCCTTCCATCTCATACTTGATCCAGTATGAATTCTTTTTTTTATCATAATACACATAATATTTTTTCAAGATCATGCTTGTAACTCAACCTTCTTGTAAATCGCATATCTACCTTTACTACTACCTAGAGATTGGTATTCGGAATAGATTAAATTATTTTTCAAGAGTGTCTGAAGTGCTCTATTAAAAGTTGCAAGTGCTATATGATCATCTAATGTCATCATGTCATCTTTGGTCATAGAACCATGTAAATTGATGTACTCCAGTATTTTTGCTTGGGCCATTTCTTTTGAAGACACAGTCTTTGAACCATCATTGGCAGATGCCAATATATTAGTACCTTGATAATGTCTATCCTTTTTATCTGTCATAGATTCAAATTGCGGAATACCATCATCATTCATTGAAAATAGTACAGTATCTGCTTGCTTAGCATAGTTATTTTTTTCATTGGAACAATAACGCAATCCTTTTTCATCAGCATGTCCAAAAAGAAATGCACATCGCGATATATCCCAGATATCTGCACTACCTCGAACTCTACCACGACCTGAAGTATTTATCTGTTTGTTTGTGTGCGAAATAAATATAACTGCAACCTTATAGCGCTCACATATTCGAACCAACGGTTGAGTAATACTACGCATATCATTGCAAGAATTCATATCTACTTTAGGCGGCAAAAATGCTTGTATAGGATCTAACACTACAACACGAGGATTATTTTCGATGACAATTCTTTCCAAAGACAAATTTCCTAATTTTACTTTGTCAAGTTTTTCATTATCCACGTCTAATGTGCTTATACGTTTCATGTTTGCCTTCATTTTCACAAGCTTTTGTTTCAGAACCTTTGTTGTAGAATCTTCTCGTGATAGATAAACAACATTTACAGGATCACGATATTCCTGTTCAGATTCAAACATTGTAGGGTTTCCATTGCTTAAATCTGCAAGAAGCTTAAGATAGAACGATGATTTTCCAACACCTCCATCTCCTGCAAACACAGAAATACCAACTGGAATAACGTTTGGAATAACCCAGTCAATCTCTCCTTCCGGAATTGACTCAACAGAATCTAACACCCAGTCATTTCTAGTAAATTTCTTTGATTTTTCAATACACCGATACATCACTTCTAAGTAGTCTGCAGATTGAAAATCAGCTTTTGATAATTCATTCGCAGTTGATAGAAAATTATATCTATTATTCAAATAATCTAAATATTTATCTATACTATTAGATTCTGGAACAATATGAATCACATATGTTGTAACATAGTTGATAAATTTTTCATTTTTATCTTTTTTTGCTTCTTCGCTAAGATTGATTTTAAAATTCTCATCAAAATCTTTTACACCCTGTTTGAATGTTTTATTAATCAATCGATAAAGTCTTTTTGATTGAGTATCATCAAAAATATTCTCATCTACTTCCCTTTCATAAAGTAGTTGTGGACCATTAATAAGAGTGCTCAATACAATAGCTTTTATGTCAGTATTACTATTCATTAAATTCTCCTTTAACTAACACTAAAGAGAATTAATCCATTTTTCATTGAATTATACCGCAATTTGCGGTATAATATTCGTAGTAAAGGACTAATTTCTTTAGTCTTCAATGCAGATATCACTTCAAAGTTTGCTAGGCTCGAGTGATATCTTTTTTTATTTTGTCAAAATTGTATTCGCGCATTAGTTGATCGTAGTCGATATCGAAATAATCTAACACTAGAGATGCTTTAACACCATACTTCGGAATTCGCTTCCCCTGCGATTTTAACAATGCAAGGAACTCATCCCAATCCGGTTTTAAAGTGCGATAAGCTACGCTCAATAGTCGACATGTGTCACTAAAGGTCAGAAATTGCTTACTAGCAATTGATACACGTTCTTCAATACTTGTCATATGTGTTCTCCTTTCTTTTACATTTACATTATACGTCCGAGCGTGTTCGATTACAAGCGGTTTTAACTTTTTTTGTTCCACATTGTTCGATACATGAATTTATTTGTTATTATATATTCAATTTATACTTAAATATATGAAAAATATAAAGATACACTGAAAACGAAGTAAGACAGAGATAAAATATACTCCACTATATTTATAAAAATTCGTGATATATTAATAAATTTGATTTAGATTGGAAAAATATCGACAAGTTTAAATTTTAAAGCATGTACATAATAGAAATGGATAAACACCACAAACTAAAAAAAGAATTTGAATAAAATATAACTGATTAAAATGTTGTAAAATATAGCAGTATATATGAAAAATTTGTGCTTTTTTTATGGCATACTAGCGTCTTAAAAAAAGTGATTTACAAGGATTATCATAGATCCAAAAAAAGCAAAAAGAGCATTGATTGGGATTTGTAAGACAGATTTTATGCAGATGTACATAGAGAAATCTATTATTATGTGATGGATTATCTTGTTGCCATGCAGAAGATCTAAAATCTGATGATGTTTTGCATATAGAAAATATATTCGGACAAATCAGTAGTGGGATACAATTGACAGACTTAATCGAATTCTTGTGAATATTGCATTTATAGATAAACGAATAAATGATTTGATGTTTTAAATGATTAACTGATGAAAATTTTTGATACGTCAAATTGCTATAGGCCATCAAATTTGTAGAAAGAATAGACGAATATAGTATTGTTTAAAGAAACATTTATGAATAACTTCGTCAGTTCAAAATTCTTTATAAATCAAAGCTATCGGTTGAAGTATTAGAGATTATGCTAAGACAAATCCGATTGAGTAAGAACTTTTGTTATATTTCATATAAACAAGATAAATATATTGAGTATTGGATAAGCAAAATTAAATTTTCTCGAAACATTTTTTACGAACAAATTATTTTTCGGAAACAGCACCCCTTATTTAATTTTGAACGTATGACTCCTTTCATTTATTTGTTTCCCCTTGAAATATGGTTTTTACTCATAATCTTCCATCCTTTCGAATCATCCAATATCATCTAAAATTGTTATACTATCTCATTATATTAAGGCTTAACAGACACATTGGTGACTTGTTAATATAACTGACGTTAATGATGTCTATTTAAGATTTATTGTATAGGTGTAAACGAAAGAGAGACTACACTTATGACAAGAACTTCAAAATATTTAAACCAAGATACTATTGCTGCTTTACAATCTTTTCAAATCGAAAAGATTGATCGTGAAATCACTGATTATTTAGATACAAACAAT
>OLRP01001673.1_pt1 | contig 16934 bp, 18 predicted proteins | sample 1672401 | NCBI WGS metagenome assembly OLRP01 (sample SAMEA3136682, study PRJEB25190) | human gut metagenome | reverse complement strand
ACTGCCTGTGGGAATGCCGGGGGCTGTTCTGGCTGGTAATGGGAAGATAAATGAGGAATTGCTCAGGATATTAAGTGAGAAGTGAAGAGGGTAATAGAGAAGGAAGGGCAGGTGAACATATGAACTTGAAAATCAGTATCGGAAGTCAGGATTTCGCTTTTTTGCGGGAGCATAACTGCTTTTTGGTGGATAAAACTGATTTTATTAAGAAATGGTGGGAGTCTGGGGATGCAGTTACGCTGATCACCCGTCCGCGCCGGTTTGGAAAAACGTTAAATATGAGTATGTTGAACTGCTTTTTTTCCCGGCAGTATGAACACAGAGGGGATCTGTTTGAAGGACTTAATATCTGGTCTGATCTGAAATACCGGAATATCCAGGGAAGTTATCCTGTTATTTATTTAAGTTTTGCAGATGTAAAACAGGATTGTTATGGAGATACAGTGCAGAAAATCCGACATATTATTGGTGACACTTACCGCCAGCACCGCTATCTTCTGGATGCATTATGTTTTACAGAAGCAGAAAAACATCAGTTTACAAAAGTAATGAATTGCGAGATGGATGATGTGACAGCTCAGGATGCTTTGAAAAATTTATCTTATTATTTGCATCATTACTGGAGAAAGCGTACTATCCTTCTGCTTGACGAGTATGATACGCCCATGCAGGAGGCATATGTACACGGTTATTGGGATACGTTTACCTCTTTTTTGAGAAGTCTTTTCAATGCGACATTCAAATCAAATCCATATCTGGAACGTGCAGTTTTGACAGGAATCACACGGGTATCAAAGCAGTCTATTTTTTCTGATCTGAATAATTTGAATGTGATCACGACAACGTCGGATGAATATGCCACTTATTTTGGTTTCACAGAACAGGAAGTATTTCAGGCATTGGAAGAATTTGGCCTGGCAGATAAAAAAGAACTGGTGAAACAGTGGTATGATGGATTTACATTTGGTAATCATACGAATATTTATAATCCATGGTCAATCACAAATTATCTGGATAAAAAGAAAATCGGGGCGTACTGGGCGGCGACCAGTTCCAACACGCTGATCAACAGCCTGATTCAGCAATCAGCAACCGATATGAAAGAAAAAATGGAAATTCTTTTGCAGGAAAAAGAGATTTTGGTTACCTTTGATGAACAGATTGTTTTCGAACAGTTACAGCAGGATAAAAATGCAATTTGGAGTCTGCTGCTTGCCAGTGGATATCTGAAAGTGTTGGAAGTGGAACAACGTGGCATTTTGCTGGAACCGTGGTATCATCTGAAAATCACAAATCTGGAAACGCTTGGAATGTTTACCGGAATGTTTAAAAGCTGGTTTTCGGCTTCAGATTGTAATTATAATGCGTTTGTTCAGGCATTGCTGCAGGGAAATCTGAAAGAGATGAATGTATATATGAATGATGTGGCACAGGTTACATTCAGCAGCTTTGATACCGGACGGCATCCATCGGGAAAGGCGCAGCCGGAACGATTTTATCATGGATTTGTACTTGGATTGCTGGCAGAACTTCGGGAACAGTATGTGTTGAAATCGAACCGGGAAAGTGGATATGGCAGATATGATGTGATGCTGATTCCGCGGGATTTCACAGAACAGGCGTATGTGTTGGAATTTAAGGTGCATGATCCGGAAGAAGAGGAATCTTTGCAGGAAACAGTACAGGCGGCATTAATGCAGATTCAGGAAAAACAGTATGATGCGGAGTTGTTGGAGCTTCATATAAAACCGGAGCAGATTCATCATTATGGATTTGCATTTGAGGGAAAAATAGTATTGATCGGGGGACGATAAAGAATGAATATAAAAATCATAGACGAAAAAGAACAATTTGCACAGTGTGAAACATTTGAAATCATACATCTTTTATGGGGGACAAAAGCAATTCCAAAAACATGTGGAAAAGCTGGAAAATCTGTTTCTTTCTGCCGTTAGAACTGCTGGAAGAAATTGGTGGTCCGATTCCGCAAATTGCCGGTACAAAAATTGCCTGTAATTTTTACAAAGTGTGTGAAGGCGGTAATGCCGAACAGATTCATTATGCAAGTTATTCGCCGGTAGATGTGCCGGAACCGGATTTTCACAGGCCGGAATTTTTTGAAACCGGAGAATTGCAATAGATCTGCATGGAAGAACAGTAAATTCAGATTGAAAAAATAAGGTGGACAGCGATGAAGAGATTGCCAATAGGAATTGAAGATTTTGAAAAAATCCGACAGGAAGATTATTACTATGTGGATAAAACAGGTATGATTGGGGATATTATCCGAAATGGCGCAGAGGTGACATTGTTTACAAGACCACGCAGATTTGGTAAATCATTGAATATGAGCATGTTGGAACAATTTTTTTCCCTGAACGGAAAACCAGAATTGTTTGAAGGACTTCAGATCATGGGAGAACCAGAATTGTGTCAAAAATATATGGGACAGTATCCGGTGATATCACTGAGTTTAAAAGGAATCAATGCGGTTTCTTATGAAACTGCTTTTAAAATTGCTGTACGGGGAATCAATGAGAGTGCAGCTATGGTTGATTATCTGGAACAAAGTGAAAGATTAACAAAAAATGATAAAGAATCTTATCGTGAATTATTAAAACGTGACATGGACGAGGCAGAATTTTATGTCAGTCTGAGAGAATTGTCAAGGCTGCTGGCAAAGCATTTTGATAAAAAAGTTATTATTTTAATCGATGAATATGATGTGCCGCTGGCGAAGGCATATGAAAACGGATATTATGATCAGATGATCTTTACGATGCGGAATTTTCTGGAACAGGCATTAAAAACAAACAGAAATCTTCAGTTTGCGGTTTTAACCGGATGTATGAGGATTTCCCGGGAAAGCATTTTTACCGGTCTGAATAATTTTCAGGTTCTGTCCATATCGGATGTAGGATTTGATGAGTATTTTGGCTTTACGGATAATGAGGTCAGACAGTTACTGTGCTATTATAGACAGGAGCAGTCATATGGGAGCATTCGAGAATGGTATGACGGATATCGTTTTGGAAATGTGGATGTATATTGCCCGTGGGATGTGCTGAACCATTGCCAGAAATTGCTGGCAGATCCATCGGTACAACCACAGAATTACTGGATTAATACAAGCAGTAATGATGTGGTGCGCAGATTTATTGAAAAGTCGGACAGTGGAATGACGAGACAGGAAATAGAGGCACTGATTGCCGGAGAAGAGATAGAAAAAGAAATCTGTCAGGAACTGACCTATCAGGATATGTATGCCAATATTGAAAATATATGGAGTGTGCTGTTTATGACAGGTTACCTGACTTACCATGGAAAACCGGAAAATAACCGGTTTTGTCTTGCAATTCCGAATCTTGAAATTCGAAATATTTTTACAACACAGATTATGGAATATTTTCGGAAAAATGTACAGGCAGATGGGAAAACACTGAAAAGTTTTTGTGATGCACTGGAGCAAGGTGATGCCGAAACAGTGGAAGAAATTCTACAACAGTATCTGAAAAAAACGATTAGTATCCGTGATACATTTGTACAAAAGCAGATGAAAGAAAACTTTTACCATGGCATTCTGCTTGGAATTCTTGGTATTAAAGAACGATGGGCGGTTTCATCGAATCGGGAAAGCGGTGATGGATACAGCGATATTGTTGTAGAGACGGAAAATTCGGAGAAAGGAATGATTCTGGAACTGAAGTATGCTCAGGATGGAAATCTGGAGCAGGCCTGCAGGAAAGCACTTGCTCAGACCACAGAGGTTCATTATGCAGAAATATTAGAAGATCAGGGGATTAATGAGATTTTGTGTTACGGAATTGCTTTTTATAAAAAACGCTGTATGGTAATGTGTAAAAAGCAGAAATCGACTGTATTCATGAGCAAGTAGCGAAAGCGGATTGCGAATGTCCGCTTTACAATGTAAGTTCACCAGATGGCTAAGTGAAGTCAGAAGCACAGAATCTTCTTGCGAAAAAAATACTTATATAGTAAAATATATCAGAAATGCGCAGGAGACATACAGTAATTTTCTGTATGAAGGTAAATCAGAAGAGGGATAAAGAATGAATAAAAAATTATACAAATCAGAGGACAATAAAGTATTGTGTGGCGTATGCGGCGGTCTTGGAGAGTTTCTTGGTATTGATCCGACGATCATCCGACTGATCTGGGTGGTACTTGCATTTGCAGCAGGAAGCGGATTACTGATCTATCTTCTGGCAGCGGTCATTATTCCGAGAAGACCACTGGACTAAGATATGCTGTTTTCGTTCGTGCATTGATATGATGATGCTGCAGAAAAAATAGCAGGCAACATGCATGAAAAGTGTATGAAAATTAAAAAATATGAGCAGTGAGAGGACAAAAGTCTTTTCACTGCTCTTTGCGTTTACTGGAAAACCAAGAAAAACGCTAGGATATAAAAACCAAAATCCGATATGGAAATAAAAAATTCCGAAAAAGACGGAATGGAATGATTAAAAAAACAGAAAGAGAGAAACAAGATGCTGGAATTGAAAAATGTGTCTTTTGAAGTATCAGACGAAAAAGCACAAAAAGAGATTATCAGAGGAATTAATCTGAAAATTGACGACAACAAGTTTGTAGTCATTACAGGACCGAACGGCGGTGGAAAATCCACCCTGGCAAAATTAATTGTTGGTATCGAGAAACCAACTTCCGGTCAGATTTTATTTAACGGTGAGGACATTACAGAAAAAAGTATTACGGAACGAGCAAAAATGGGTATCAGTTTTGCTTTTCAGCAGCCGGTACGATTCAAAGGAATTCAGGTGCTGGATCTGATCCGTATGGCAGCAGGACGCAGAATGAGCGCAGCAGATGCCTGTCAGTATCTGTCTGAAGTAGGACTCTGTGCGAAAGATTACATCAACCGTGAAGTAAATGCGAGCCTTTCCGGCGGTGAGTTAAAACGTATCGAAATTGCTACGGTACTGGCAAGAGGTACACAGCTTTCCGTATTTGATGAGCCAGAAGCCGGTATTGATCTGTGGAGCTTCCAGAACCTGATCCAGGTATTTGAGCGCATGCAGGAAAAAACAAAAGACGGTTCTATCCTGATCATTTCTCATCAGGAGCGTATCCTTGATATTGCAGATGAGATTGTAGTGATCTCTGCAGGACAGATCATCAACCACGGTCCGAAGGATGAGATACTTCCGCAGTTGCTGGGAACATCTTCCGCAGTGAATATGTGTGATAAATTTAACAAGTAAAAATCTATATTGTGAATAAAGGACTAACACTGTTAGTTGAAAAGAGAAACTTTAATGGTATTAGGAATAAGAAGTGATCAAAAATGAATAACGAATGGTGTTAGTTGAAATTTAGCCAATCTATGAATATATAGGAAAGAACGAGGATTAGATAGATATGATGGATGAGATTCAGAAAAGACTTCTGGCGGAAGTCGCTGATCTGCATGGAGTTCCGGAGGGAGCTTACAACATCCGTGCAAACGGTCAGATGGCAGCCAGAAATACAACGGCAAATATTGATATTGTATCCAAGACAGATGTCAGCGGTATCGACATCTATATCAAACCGGGTACCGTAAACGAGAGTGTACACATTCCGGTTGTATTGAGCCAGAGCGGCATGAAAGAGATGGTTTATAACGATTTCCATATCGGAGAAGGCAGTGACGTGGTCATCGTAGCTGGCTGTGGTATCGACAACTGTGGGGATCAGGATGCAGAGCATGATGGTATCCACCGTTTCTTCATCGAGAAAAATGCAAAAGTAAAATATGTGGAAAAGCATTACGGTGCAGGTGACGGAAAAGGAAAACGTATTCTGAATCCGGGCACGGAAGTGTATATGGAAGAAGGAAGCTACATGGAGATGGAAATGGTCCAGATCAAAGGTGTGGATTCTACAGAGCGTGATACGAAGGCAGAGCTGGCAGCAGGTGCCAAGCTGGTAGTCCGTGAGCGTCTGATGACACATGGTGACCAGCATGCAGTCAGTGGATATTCCGTCAGCCTGAATGGTGAGGGAGCCAGTGCGGATGTCATTTCCCGTTCCGTGGCAAAGGATACCTCTTATCAGAAATTTGATTCCAGGATCATCGGAAATGCACCATGCAGCGGTCATACCGAGTGTGATGCCATTATTATGGACAAAGCACGGATCCTTGCAATTCCGCAGCTGGAGGCCAATGATCTGGACGCAGCGCTGATCCATGAGGCAGCCATCGGAAAAATCGCCGGTGAGCAGATCATCAAACTTATGACATTGGGTCTGACAGAGGAAGAGGCAGAAGAGCAGATTGTCAACGGTTTCCTGAGATAAACACTCCGCGAAGATGTGCGGTGATTCTGAGATAAATATGTCAGCTTATGTATTAAAACAGGTACAAAAAGCCAGTAATCCACTTTTTGCATAACAAAAATGGAATACAGCTGATTTTTCATGAAAATTTGTTAAAAAATATACGCGTTATAAGAGCCCCGGGAGAATTCCCGGGGCTTTTTGATGCAAAATGTACATTTGACTAAAAAATAAGATAAATTTATAATAAAAATACACAAAGAAAAGCAAGATTGTGATATAATACGAGTAACTGGTCAGCTGGTAAAACCAGAACGGTTACAAACATTTGCTGTGCACGAAAACAGGCGATGAAATATAGAAATAGGATAGGATTTTGACACATAGGTTTGGTTTCATCATAAGAGTTACAATAAGAGTAATGTTGCATGATGCTGCAGAAATATGACATCCGCTTCGTGAGGAAAATGCAAACGTATTTTTAAAATATGGGAAAACGTATTATATCTAAATCAAATGTATGCAGGTAAATTAAAGGAGGACAAGTATGAAAATTTTAGGTGTTTCACTTGGAACAAAAAACGGTAACAATGACACAATGTGTCGTGTGGCTCTGGAAGCAGCAAAAGAAAAAGGTGCAGAGATCGAATTTATCCACCTTCTTGACTGGGATATCCAGTACTGCTCCGGTTGTGTTGCCTGTTCCCGTGGCCTTGTAATGGGCAAAGGAATGATCTGCTCCCGTCAGGATGATTTCAAAGCTTTCTATGAGAAAGTTGTCGAGGCAGATGGAGTTCTCTTCGTAGATCCGATTTTTGAGTCCGGTGCAACCGGTTTATATCATTCCATCACAGATCGTATGGGACCGGGACATGATACAGGTATGATGAAAATGCTCGATGGAAAACTCAAAGAAGCTGGAAAAGAAGGTCTGAACCCAAGATACTTCCGTCAGAAAGCACTTTCTTTCGTAGGAATCGGTGGATCTGACTGGGCAGTTCGTTGTGAGACAGATCATGCGATGTTCGCTTTAAGTCCAGGATGGAAAGTAGTAAACAACGAGTTCTTCTCTTGGTGTAAAGACGTTATCATGCAGGATGACAAAGTTGAGCGTATGAAAGAAATCGGACGTAACCTTGCAGATGCTGCACAGCAGATCATTGATGAAGATATGCAGATCGAAGGATCCGAGAAAACTTCTCTCTGGAAAGGAAAAGAAGGCGCTTGCCCACATTGCCAGGGTAACAATTTCTACATTTATCCGGGTACAACACACTGTGTATGTGAGCTGTGTGGTCTTGAGGGAACACTGGAGATCGTTGACGGAGCATTCAAATTCAAATATGATCCGGCTACAGAGCATCATGCACATGACATTCTTTCCGGTAAATTCTTACATGGACAGGATATCTTTGAGAATGAGGGTCGTCTGATGAACCTTTACAAAGATCCTGAGTTCAAAAAACGTAAAGAGCATTATACAGCAGTATGCGAGCCGACACCAGCTCCATCCAAACAGAAATAAATTCCATAAAGTTTATAACAGGCGGGGACAAAAAATGGTTCCCGTCTGATATAAGTTATAGAAATAAGAGAAAAGAGGGTATTTAGAAATGGCAGATTTCAAATTCGAACCAATGAGAAGTCTTATCTACGTTGACTGCGTAAGCGAAGACTACAGACCAAAACTTCAGAGATGGCTTTATAAAGTACATGTTCCGGACAGCATCTCTCAGTTTGAGCCGTATGTTACCAAATATGCATTTTATCCGTCCTTCCCGATTCCACCACAGGGTGATCGTTTCGGATACGCAAGAATGCAGCTGACAGAGCATCACTGGTTAGTAAGCGACCTTGATCCTCGTCTTGAGATCAAAGCAATCGCTGAGACATTCCCGATGGACGTACTTGTATGGCAGGGACAGATCCCGGCAGCAGCTCATACAGACGCTCAGATTGATTCTGACGGAGATGCAGGAAATGCAGCCCGTAAATCCAACAATGCAGAAGGAAATCCATTTATCTTTGCATTCCTTCCGATGTGGTGGGAGAAAGACCTGAAAGGAAAAGGACGTACAATCGAGGATGGCGCAAACTATCGTTTCAATATGACCATCGGTTTCCCGGAAGGCGTAGACAAAGCAGAGGGAGAAAAATGGTTATTTGAGAAAGTAGTTCCGATCCTTCAGGCAGCTCCGGAGTGTACACGTGTACTTGCAAGTGCCGTAAAGAAAGACATCAACGGATGCGCAATGGATTGGGTACTTGAAATCTGGTTTGAGAATCAGTCCGGATGGTACAAAGTAATGGTAGATGACATGAAAGCACTTGAGAAACCGTCATGGGCTCAGCAGGATGCTTTCCCGTTCCTGAAACCATACCACAATGTTTGCAGTGCAGCAGTTGCTGATTATACACCAAGCAACAACCTTGCAAATTATCGTGGATACATCACCATGAGATAAACCATAAGGTTGTGTTGGGCCGGAGGCTCAGAAAAGAATACCGCAGACGAAAACGTCCGCTTGTATGATTTTCTGAGCCTCCGGTCCTTTTTTTCGTTACAGATAGCAGAAGGTCATTTATCCACCCTTGTGGAAGCACAGGTGGACTCAGACCTTTTGTATATCGTGACATAAGTGTATTCGTGTGGTATACTGAAAGACAGGGAAATGCAATATAGGATTCAGATAACAGAGGAGTACAATACATGAATGTAGGAATTATTACAGCCAGTGACAAGGGGTATCTGGGAGAGCGGGAAGATTGCAGCGGAGCCAGAATCGCAGAGATTATGGAAGCCCAGGGCTATACCGTCAGAAAGAAAGTAATCCTGCCGGATGAGCAGCAGATGCTGCAGGATGAAATGATCGCCATGTGCAATGATGATATCCAGCTGATCCTGACCACAGGCGGAACCGGTTTTTCCAAACGGGATGTGACACCGGAGGCAACAAAGGCAGTGATCGAGCGGGAAGTGCCGGGAATTCCCATGGCAATCCTGCAATATTCACTGACGATCACAGAGCGGGCGATGCTGTCGAGAGCGGCGGCGGGCATCCGTGGAGAGACACTGATCGTCAATCTGCCGGGTAGTCCGAAGGCTGTGGATGAAGCATTGAGTTATATTCTGCCCTCCTTAAAGCATGGGCTGGATATTCTGCTTGGTAACGATGCCGAGTGCGCAAGAAAGTAATGAATCAGAGTAAAGGCATGTATGAATGGTAAAAAACAGGTGACAGGAGAGACAGGATATTATGAAACTGATAAAAACAGAAGATGCGGTAGGGCATGTACTCTGCCATGATATTACTCAGATCATCCGGGGGGTGACCAAAGATGCAGTATTCCGCAAAGGACATATTGTGACCGCAGAGGACATTCCGGTGCTGCTTTCCGTAGGGAAAGAGCATCTGTATGTATGGGAAAAGGATGACACGATGTGGCATGAAAATGAAGCAGCGGAGATTCTGTATGAAATCTGTGCCGGTGAGCATATGCATCCTTCCGATATTAAAGAAGGAAAGATCGAACTTATTGCGGATACAGACGGATTGCTGAAAATCAACCGTGAAGCGCTGGTTGCAGTCAACAGTCTGGGAGAGATGATGATCGCCTCCCGGCATGGCGATTTCCCGGTGCATGCCGGGGATAAACTGGCAGGAACGAGAATCATTCCGCTGATCATTGAAAAAGAAAAAATGGAACGCGCAAAGGAAGCAGGCGGCACGGAGCCGATTTTTACGATCAAACCATATAAAAAGAAAACGCTTTGCATAGATCGCTGCGCTTAAACCTGCCGGGCCGCTGCCGAGTGTTCAAAGGACGCATCAAAGATACGTTCAGTCCGGTCATCCGGGAAAAACTGGCAGCTTTTCCATCCGAAGAAATCGGTCAGATTTATGTGGACGATGAGAAGACACATATTCTGGAAGCAATTCAAAAGCAGATTGCGGCAGGCGCAGACCTGATCATCTGTACCGGTGGCATGAGCGTGGATCCGGACGATTGTACCCCGGGTGCCATCATGGCAACCGGAGCAAGGATTGTCAGCTACGGTGCACCGGTGCTTCCGGGAGCGATGATGCTTGTTTCTTATTATACGAACGAAGCAGACGGAAGAGTAATTCCAATCCTCGGTCTGCCGGGATGCGTCATGTATGCAAAACGCACGATCTTTGATCTGGTGCTGCCAAGAGTGATGGCAGAGGATGAGATTACCGCGGAAGATATTGCAAGACTGGGTGAGGGCGGTTTGTGCCTGAACTGTGAGGTCTGTACGTTCCCAAACTGTGGATTTGGAAAATAATATTATCGTAAGCGATTCGAATGATACTAAAATGCAAGGAGAAAAAAATGGCAGAATTAACACATATCAATGAGCAGGGCAGAGCCAAAATGGTGGATGTCTCAGAAAAAGCAGATACCAAGCGGATCGGCGTGGCTTCCGGCCGGATCTGTATGCAGCCGGAGACTTTTGCGCTGATCACAGATGGCAAAATCAAAAAAGGAGATGTGCTCGCCGTAGCGCAGGTAGCAGGTGTCATGGCAGCGAAAAAGACCTGGGAGATCATTCCGATGTGCCATCCGCTGCTGTTGACCGGTGTGGATATTCATTTTGAACTGTATCCGGAAGATGCAGAGATCGAAGCCATCGCATCTGTGCGGACTACCGGAAAGACCGGGATCGAGATGGAAGCATTGCACGCCGTATCCGCAGCATTGCTGACCATCTATGACATGTGCAAAGCAGTAGATCGCGGCATGGTGATCAAAGATATTTTACTTCTGGAAAAAGACGGCGGAAAATCCGGACATTATATCAGAGGTTGATAAAAACGAAGAAACAAAATGAAAAAATATAATCATTAACCCTCTTGACGAAACAAGAGGGTTAATTTATACTAACTACATAAAAAATGAGCGGATAACCAGAAAATCCGCTTTCTTTTAAAAATTGAGGTTAGGAAATACTAATAATAGATGAAGGAGGCTAACATGAGTATCGTAATTATCGGAGGACACGAAAGAATGGAAACACAGTACAAACAGATCTGCAAACAGTACAAATGTAAGGCAAAAGTATTTACGAAAATGAAAACAGATCTGAAAAACAAAATCGGAAGTCCGGATCTGCTGATTCTCTTTACCTCCACCGTTTCTCATAAGATGGTACATTGTGCCGTGGCAGAAGCAGAACGCAAGAATATCATAGTGGAACGTTCCCACAGCAGCAGCGCCAGCGCATTAAACGGAATATTAGAACAATATGCATAATTTCAGAGCCAAGCAGATTTATATTCAAACGTGTGAATCATGCTTGCATGAATGAACAAGTTTGAATAAAAATCTATTTGGCGAGAAGCCACATCGAGATGAAGCAAAGCGAAATCGAGATGGCTGGCTCTGAAATTAAGAAGAGCCAAGCAGATTTACATTCAAAAACATGAATCATGCTTGCATGAATGAACAGAGGAGGACAGCAAATGCCAACTGAAGCCGTATTAAACCAGCTTTCCAGCAGGAAAGTCACAGAAAGCCTCATGATGCAGATCATTCTGCATTGTGCACCGGTTTTAAAAGATATAAAAATGTCAAGTATGTTTACCGTTCCGGCGGCTTACCTGAAATTTGTACGGTCCGCATTTCGAGGTACCGGGATCCGGGTCAAATGTCTGTGCCAGGGAGCAGGACGTGCCGTGGTATATGTATACCGGGAAGCAGAAGTACAGCAGTGTCTGGAAGATCCGCAGGTGGCTGCGTTTTTACAGCAGTACGGATATGAAAGCACGCAGGCAGAAGCCTGTCTGAATCATCTAGGGGCGCGCGTTTCCCTGTCGGCCCGTGGGATGGAGCATTATCCCCATGAAATGGGCATATTTCTCGGCTATCCGCTGGAGGATGTGGAAGGATTTATCCGGTATGAAGGAAAGGAAAGCCGCTATACCGGATATTGGAAAGTCTATGGTGATGTGACACAGGCGAAGCAGATTTTTCAGGCATATGATGATGCCAAAGAATGTGCTGTGATGGAATATATGGCAGGAAAACACATGAATGAGATTGCCTGCTGATAATAAGGTAAAGCGTTCACGCAATTGCCACAATCGGAATAAATACAGAAAAGTGTGGCTAATACAACGAAAAAAAGAATAAAAAAGGTTTAAACTGTATATCGATTCCAAAGCAGTCATACAAGTGTGAAAGAGCGGAATCTGTATACAGAAAAAATAAAAAATATAAAATCAAGGAGACAAAAAAATGGCAGAAGTTAAAATCATTTATTGGAGTGGTACAGGAAATACAGCAGCAATGGCTCAGAGCGTAGCGGATGGTGTTGCAGCAGCAGGTGCAGAGGCAAAGATCATTCCGGTTGAAAACGCAGGCGCAGCAGATATCGCAGATGTAAAAGCATTTGCACTTGGCTGCCCGTCCATGGGAGCAGAGCAGTTAGAAGAGTCCACCATGGAGCCATTCGTTGAGGAGATTCTTGGCAGTGTATCCGGCAAAAAAATCCTGTTATTCGGATCTTACGGCTGGGGCGATGGCGAATGGATGCGCAACTGGGTCGAGCAGATGACAGGCGCAGGTGCAGAGATGATCGAAGCAGAAGGTATCATTGCAAACGAAGCTCCGGATGCAGACGCACAGGCCGCATGCGAAGCAGCAGGAAAAGCACTTGCAGCAAATGCATAACATATAAACTGATAGTAATCAGATAAGAAAAACAACAACTGAATCCTATAACCAAAAACCAAAAGATAAAAAATAATGTAACGTATGAACAAACGTAACTAGAATTCATTCCACCCGATAATCCCACTTGCACTGGCAGGACTCTGCCCGTGTGAGTGGGATTTTTTATGTAATAGGAAATTACTACGTAATATTCCTATTACATAAAAACGCTCCGCGAGGATACGACCAGATGCATGAGGAATAATTTTTTACTCTTGCATTTATGCATAATCTAAGCTATGATAACAATTAAGTTGTCTGACAGAAAGAAAAAACCTCAGACAACAGAGTTGACCTATGCGGCAGGAGGAAAAAGTGATGAATTTAGAAGAGTTAAAAGTAGTTGATGCAGACGTGGCAGCAGCGATCGAAGCGGAGATGGACCGTCAGAACAGCCATATCGAGCTGATCGCATCCGAGAACTGGGTCAGTGATGCAGTTATGGAAGCACAGGGAAGCATCATGACAAATAAATATGCAGAAGGATATCCGGGAAAACGTTATTATGGCGGATGCCAGTGTGTAGATGTTGTAGAGAATCTTGCAATCGAGCGTGCAAAAGAGTTATTTGACGCAGAGTATGTCAACGTACAGCCGCACTCCGGTGCACAGGCAAATATGGCAGTACAGTTTGCACTGCTTCAGCCGGGTGACACTGTGATGGGTATGAACCTGGATCACGGCGGACATCTGACACACGGAAGCCCGGTCAATTTTTCCGGTACTTATTTCCACATCGTACCTTATGGGGTCAACGATGAAGGATTCATCGATTATGACAAAGTAGAAGAGATTGCGATGGAGTGCAAACCGAAAATGATCATTGCCGGTGCAAGTGCTTATGCGAGAACCATTGATTTCCCTCGTTTCCGTGAAATCGCAGACAAATGCGGCGCATACCTGATGGTAGATATGGCACATATCGCAGGTCTGGTGGCAGCAGGACTTCATCCAAGCCCGATCCACTATGCAGACGTCGTTACCACTACGACACACAAAACACTGCGCGGACCGAGAGGCGGTATGATCCTGGTATCCAAAGAATCCATGGAGAAAAATAACTTCAATTTCAACAAAGCCGTATTCCCGGGTATTCAGGGCGGACCGCTGATGCATGTCATCGCAGCAAAAGCCGTATGCTTCAAAGAGGCATTGCAGGACAGCTTCAAGACATATCAGCAGGGTATTGTAGATAACGCACAGGCATTGTGCAACGGTCTGAAGAACCGTGGCATCAAGATCGTATCCGATGGTACAGACAACCATCTGATGCTGGTAGACCTGACACTATTTGACCTGACCGGAAAAGCCATCGAGAAACTTCTGGATGAGGCTCATATTACAGCTAATAAAAATACGATCCCGAACGATCCGAAATCTCCGTTTGTCACAAGCGGTATCCGTCTCGGAACACCATCTGTTACATCCAGAGGCATGAATACAGAGGATATGGACAAGATCGCAGAAGCAATTTCCATCGTCATCAAAGAAGGCGATGAGGGCGTAGCAAAAGCACGTGCGATCGTAGATGAACTGACCGCGAAATATCCGCTGAAAAAATAAAACATAGACAATATATCCATTGACATCATTGTAGAACAGAAAGAATCCCGTTATATTGCAGTTTGAATATAACGGGGTTCTGTTTGCGTAAAAAAACATTTTATCTCAGTCGAGGAGATTCCCACTTCTGCAAGTGGTAAGTAATAATATAATACCGTATAAGGATAAATGTGCATAAAAATCATTACATATGAAACAAAAAAATGTGAAAAACAGAAGTAATTAATTTCACCGTTGACAAAAACTGGTAGTGCGAGTTACCATAACTTTGTATGTATATAAGGAAAATGGATAAAAAGAGACAAAAAGGAGCAAATAGCACATGACAGGATACTGGGATATACATAATCATATACTTCCAGGTGTGGACGACGGTTCCGGATGCATGCGTGAAACGATGGAGATGCTGGAAGAAGAATACCGGCAGGGCGTGCGCCATATCGTTTTTACACCACATTACCGTCGTGACATGTTTGCGATACCGAGAGAAGAAATACAGACGGTCTATGCGCGCGTCTGCGAAATGGCAGCAGACCGATTTCCGGAGATGGAATTTTATCTGGGATGTGAGTATTACATCCATTCCGATGCATCGGTGGAACGCCTGCGCGGGAATCCGAAGTATTACATGGCAGGCAGCCGCACCGTATTAATGGAATTTGCGTATGAGGCTTCCTATGCATGGATCATGCAGACCGTGTCTGAAGTACGTCAGATGGGATTACAGCCGGTGCTTGCACATGCGGAACGGTATGAATGTCTGTATAAAGGCAGGGACCGGGTCGCAGAACTGAAGACGCAGGGCGCATACATCCAGATAAACTGTGAGAGTATTCTGGGGAAATGCGGCAGAAAGGCAAAGCATTTCTGTATGAAACTGTTAAAAGAAGATCAGATTGACCTGATGGCCAGCGATGCACACGATACCGAGTATCGTATTGTGAATATCCGGGAGGCAGCGGAGCTGATCAGCCGGAAGTTCGGACAGGAAAAAGTGGAAACAATTTTTATCCATATACCCAAAAAGATAATTTTAACATAGAGAGAAAGGAATACAATAGATGCAGGAACTGATTTTGGAGGAGAAAACGACGTTATCTCCCGTTATGAAGGAAATATACCGGAGACTCCGGACAAATCTCGAGTTTACCGGAATCGAAAATAAAGTAATCTGCCTGACAAGCTGTATGGAAAATGACGGAAAATCCAGTGTGTCATTCAATCTGGCAAAGATTCTGGCAGAAAATGACAAACGCGTGCTGTTCATCGATGCAGATATGCGAAATTCTGTACTGACGAAGAGAACCGGGATCCCGGATGAGCTGAAAGGCCTGAGCCATTATCTGGCCGGCAAGAATGCCGCTTCCGAAGTAATATACGCAACGAATTATAAGAATTTCTATGTGATCCCGACAGGCAGATTCCCGAAAAACCCGACCGAACTTCTGAACAAACCAGCGTATGAAGTTCTGATCGAGGGCATGAAGCAGACCTTTGATTATGTGATCATCGATACACCGCCACTTGGAAGTGTTGTCGATGCAGTGCTGATCGCAAAAACGGCAGACGCTTCCGTACTGGTGATCTCTGCCAATGCTGTCAGCCGCAGAATGGCAAACAGCGTAAAAGAACAGCTCATCAATGCAAATCCGAATTTCCTGGGCGTAATTCTGAATAAAGCAGACGAAGGAACAAAGCATTACGGTTACGGAAAGCGGTATGGCCACAAATACGGCTATGGCTATGGTTACGGAAGATACGGACAGAATCCGAAAGAATAAATAGTTATAATACAGACAAAGGAAACGAGAAAAAATGGAGAATAGAAAGCAAAAAGAAGAGAACGAAATGGAGATTGACCTTGTCAGCCTGTTTTTCTATCTGATCGACAAATGGAAACTGCTGTTTCTGGGAGCCGTCGTAGGAGTTGTACTCGCAGGGGCACTGGTGTTTTTCCAGACACCGATGTACGAATCGAACTCAACCCTGTATGTGCTGTCCAAAACAACCAGCATTACATCTATAACAGATCTGCAGGCAGGAACGGAACTGACCTCCGATTTTTCCGTTATCGCCACCAGTAAACCGGTCATTGACAGTGCAATCAAAACATTGAAAAAAGAAAACATCAAGCTGACACGGAAAGAAATCAAAAAAATGCTTACCGTAGCAAACAAGACAGATACACGAATGCTGTCCATCACGGTGACAAGCGATGATGCAAAACTTTCCTGTGCAGTGGCAGATGCCATTACCGATGCGGCAGTGGATCAGATGGCGAGCATCACACAGACAGATCCGCCTACCATTGTAGAACATCCGGAAGTCGCATC
>OLRP01001639.1_pt1 | contig 17163 bp, 8 predicted proteins | sample 1672401 | NCBI WGS metagenome assembly OLRP01 (sample SAMEA3136682, study PRJEB25190) | human gut metagenome | reverse complement strand
TCATGGGCGGGATCATTGATAAGATTACTGAATTCATAAAGGAACTGTTGCAGGGATGGGTGCTGACAAACTTTGAAACCATGTTTACCAATGTCAACGACAAGGTAGGCACGATTGCAGGGGAGGTCAGCAAAACTCCCAGCACTTGGAACTCCGGTATTTTTGACATGATAAAAACCCTGTCCGATAACGTGATGATCCCCATAGCGGGCATGATCATCAGTTTTGTACTCGTCTACGAGCTTATTTCTATGGTCATTGACAAGAATAACCTGCATGACTTCAATACAGCCATTTTTATTCGCTTTTTTATGAAAGCGTGTATTGCAGTCATGCTGTTAAGCAAGACTTTTGACATTGTCATGGCGGTATTTGATGTGGGAAGCCATATCGTAAATTCTGCCGCATCAGCGATTACCGGAAGCACCAGTATTGATGTTTCAAGCACGCTGCAGACGATGTTCAATGAGCAGTTTTCGGAGATGAGCATAGGCGAGCTGTTAGGACTGGGGATGGAGACCATGATCGTCAGTTTATGTATGAAAATCATGTCAGTCCTTATCACCGTCATTCTTTATGGGCGAATGATTGAAATATACCTTTATGTATCAGTAGCACCCGTTCCCTGTGCAACCGTAACCAACCGGGAATGGGGAACGATAGGAACTAATTATTTTAAGGGACTTTGTGCCCTTGCATTTCAGGGATTTTTTATGATGGTGTGCGTCGCAATCTATGCGGTGCTTGTGGCTGGTGTGGCAGTGTCCGACAACCTGCATACGGCACTCTGGTCTGTGGCGGCATATACCGTGATTTTATGTTTTTCCCTGTTTAAGACAGGTTCGCTGTCAAAATCTATCTGGAATGCGCACTAATGGAGGAACGATATGGCAATATCCGTGCAGGTGCCAAAGGATTTGTCCGGTATCAAGACAAAAGTGGCACTGAACTTGACAAAGAGACAGATCATCTGTTTCAGCGGTGCGGCAGTAGCCGGGATACCCTTGTATTTTTTAACCAAGGGATTGATCGGAACATCAGCCGCATCACTTCTTATGATGGGAGCAATGCTTCCATTTTTCTTTTTTGCAATGTATGAGAAAAACGGGTTTCCGGCGGAGAAGATTTTGTATTTTATGCTCCGGCAGAAGATACTCACACCGGGCATAAGACCATACCGGTCGGAAAATTTATACAAGCAGTTGGAAGAAAAAGAAAAATTACGAAGGGAGGTTCGTTATCTTGAAGAAAAAGCAAAAGGCCGAACCGGAAAGCCGCAGAAAAAGCAGTTATCAGGGCAGTAGCAGGAATAATAGCAAAAGCGGTGGTCTTACCTTTTCAGAGAAGAAGCGTCTTATACAGTTGAAACATATTTTATCGGGAAAGAGCAATGAGAAAGAAAAGCCGACTACCGCACAAAAGACGATTACTTTTGAAAAGATGTTCCGTGACGGTATCTGTCAGGTCAGCCACCGTTATTATACAAAGATGGTGGAATTTTTTGATATAAACTATTCGCTTCTGGAAGTGGATGAGCAGGCGGATATTCTGGCACAGTACAGTAAGCTCATCAATTACTTTGATCCGTCTGTGAAGTTTGAACTGGTGCTTTTCAACAGGCAGGTCAACGAGCAGATGCTTACGGAACAGTTTGACATTCCGTGGCAGGAGGATGATTTTAACGACATTCGTGAAGAATATACGGAGATGTTAAAGAAGCAGGCGGCAAAAGGAAACAATGGCATCATCAAATCAAAATATCTGATTTTTGGTGTGGAGAGCAATGGCTACAAGGAAGCCAAGAGCCGCCTTAACAACATTGAAAAAGATGTCATACGGAACTTAAACAACATAGGAACCCTTGCGAGGGGACTGGACGGAAAGGAAAGACTGCGCATCCTGCATGAATATTTTAATCAGGATACGATGGAGCCTTTCCGTTTTTCATTTAAGGATTTGGCAGAATCCGGTAAGTCGGTCAAGGACTATATTGCCCCGCCGGGATTTGATTTCCGCTATCCGAACCGCTTTAAGTCGGGGAATATGTATGGCTGTGTGTCCTATCTGGATATTATCGCACCGAAGTTTACGGACGAGCTGATCAAGCATCTTCTGGATATTGATGCCAACCTTACGATTTCCATGCACATGCAGACGGAAGATCCGGTAAAGGCAATCAAGAAGTTAAAAGCGGTTATTTCCAATATCCAGAAAATGAAGATTGAAGAGCAGAAAAAGGCAGTCCGAAGCGGCTATGATATGGATATTCTTCCAACAGACATCGTGACTTATGAAAAGGACACGCTGGAATTTCTCGATGATTTGAATACGAGCAACCAGAAGATGATCAACATGACATTCCTTATTACCTGTTATGGCAGAACCAAGCGGGAACTGGAGAGCTTAATGCAGAGGGTGTCCGGTATTATTCAGCAGGCAAACTGTGACCTCAGATGTTTACAGTATTTACAGGAGCAGGGCCTTATGGCATCTGCACCGATTGGGTGCAATGAAACCGGAATTGAGCGTACCCTTTCCACAAAGAGTACCGCAATCTTAGTACCATTCTGCACACAGGAATTGTTTATGCCTGCACCGGCAATCTATTACGGGTTAAATGCACTCAGCAACAACATGATTATGGCAGACCGCAAAAGGCTCCGTACACCAAACGGAGTTATCTTAGGTACTCCCGGAAGTGGTAAGAGTTTTAGTGCAAAGCGTGAGATTTTAAGCTGTTTTCTTATCACAAAGGACGATATTATCATCTGCGATCCGGAGGGCGAGTATTTTGCGCTAGTGGCAGCACTACATGGACAGGTGGTAAAACTTGCCACCAATTCCAAAGACTATCTGAACCCTATGGATATACAGTTATCCCATAAGGGGGATAAGGAAGCGTTAAAGCTGAAATCCGATTTTATTATTACTCTGTGTGACCTGATTGCAGGCGGCAAGGATGGATTGCAGAACGATGAAAAAGGTATCATCGACGAGTGTATCCGTCATATTTATGATAAGTATTTTGAAAATCCGGTGCCGGAAAATATGCCGCTGCTGGAAGATTTATATGATGCCCTGTTAGCACACAAAAATCCAAAGGCGGAGCGTATCGCAAACAGCCTTGTGCTGTATGTGCATGGTTCCCAGAATTACTTCAACCACCATACCAACGTAGACAGCGGCAACCGTATCATGTGCTTTGACATCAGAGACTTGGGAAATCAGTTGAAAGAGCTGGGTATGTTAATCGTGCAGGATGCGGTTTGGAACAGGGTATCGCAGAACAGGGAGCGAAAGATTGCTACCCGTTATTACTGTGATGAGTTCCACCTTCTTCTGAAGGAGAAGCAGACAGCTATTTATTCCGTGGAAATCTGGAAGCGTTTCAGAAAATGGGGCGGTATTCCGACAGGTTTAACGCAGAACGTGGGCGATTTTCTTCGTTCTGAGGAGATTGAAGGTATTTTGGGTAACAGCGATTTTGTGTATCTGTTAAATCAGAATGCCAAAGATCAGGCAATTCTCGCTGATAAACTGGGACTTTCTGATAAGCAGCTTTCCTATGTCACCAACTCCGAGCCGGGAAGTGGTCTGATACTGTTTGACAATGTGGTAATTCCATTTGTAGACAAATATCCGACAGACACCAAGACTTACAGAATTATGAATACGAAGCCGGAGGAATCGGTGCAGAAGGAGGACGCAGTATAAATGGCGGAAAAGAGACAGAAGAAGCAGGCAGTAAAGGCATTTGAAAAAGAGACATTTTCCAAAGATAAGGAAGTGACTGGAGTAAAACATATAGAACACAGGCAGGACAACACCTTTTCTGTGGAAAACCAGTTTAGTGCCAGCGAGAAGCCTGTGAGCAATCTGCCAAGGGATGCGAACCATGGCAGTCGTACAGGAAAAGCAACTTCTGGTCACAGCGTCCAGAAGTCAGAGTTTAATACTGGGACAGAATACAGGAAAAATAATAAGAAAAAATATTACCGGCAGCAACAACAGGACACTTCTGGTCACAATGTCCAGAAGTCGGAAGCCGAAGCGGAAAAGACATTCTTAAAGGAAAACAGCTTTATCAATGAGGAAAACGGTAATGCTACAAATTTCCATACAGAGGACGCAGACAGTTTTCAGGACAATTACCACGTTAGAAATACCTACCAACGGTCTGAGGAAAAAGGAAAATATCACAAAAGGCGTGTGCAGAGAGAACACGCACACAGAGAGCGTGCAAAGTCAGAAAATGCAAAGCAGTCCGATTATGGAGATCTTCAGACAAAGGACGCCACATTTTCGCAGGGGCAGGCGGACGAATTTACAGACCAAAAAGTACAGAAGGCTTTTGATAAGTCGGAAAAGAACCGCCGAAAGTTGCAGAAAGCAAAGGACAAGATGCCGACAAAGCGGCAGTATGAGATGAAGCGTGTCTTTGATGAACAGACCGGAAAAGCAAAGTATGTTGTGGTTCCGGTGGATGTGGAGAAGCCATTTAAACCGGATGGACTGGGAAAAACTGCGGTTCACAAGCTCCAGACCGAAAATATGTATTTTGTGCATCGCAAGATTGCAGAGACAGAAAAGGATAATTCTGCTGTGGAGGGCGCACACAAGACGGAACAGCGAGCCGAGGATATTTACCACTATATGAAGTATCACCGCAAGAGCAAGGCACAGAGAAAGCGTGACCGCTTAGAGCGATTGCACAAAAAACAGGTTACAGCGGATATGAAGCTGGAGTATGAGAAATTCATCAGTGAAAATCCACATCTAAAGGGCAACAGTCCAAAGAAGCAGTTGCAAAGGCAGCTACAGAAACAGCGCATCAAGCGTGAGTATGCCAAGGCAAGGCGGGTAGGAGCAGAAGCCAAGACTGCAAAGGAAACATTTACAAAGACAGCCAATGCTGCAACCGGGATTGCAAAGAAGTTACAGGAAATTGCCACGAAAAATAAAACACTGATTATCACAGTGGGTATTTTTGCACTTCTGCTCATTATGATCATGTCGGCACTATCAAGCTGCGGTTCCATGTTTACCGGAACTGTGACAACAACGATGGCAAGCACATATCTTAGCCTTCCGGCAGAGATTGATGCAGCAGATTTATCTTTTACAGAAAAGGAAATGGAACTGCAAAATAAGATTGACCGGATTGAAACTGATTATCCGGGATATGATGAATACGATTATAACCTTGGTGCAATCGGGCATGATCCGTACACACTGATCAGTTATCTTTCCGCAGTCCATACGGAATTTACTGCCGCAGGAATAGAGAGTGAGATTCAGGAATTATTTGATGCCATGTATTCACTCACTACCGAGGAAGTAGAGGAAACACGGACAAGGACAGTCACAAAGACCGGAACCAGAATAGTAACAAATCCGGACGGGACTACCCGTACCGAGGAATACGAGTATGAGGAGGAAGAAGAATATACCGTAACAATTCTTCGTGTCACACTTACGGTCACACCGCTTGAGAGCATTGTAGCCGGACGCATGGACAGCGAACAGACGGAAATTTTTGGAGCCTATACGGAGACAAAAGGCGGCTTACAGGTCTTTGCTTCTCCGGTTGATTATTACTGGTATTACTATATCAGCAGTTATTATGGCTACCGGAAAAATCCAAACACCGGAGCCGAGGAGCTTCACAGGGGTGTGGATATAGCGGTGCCGACAGGAACGTTTGTATATGCGGCACATGATGGAACGGTAACAGAAGCAACTTACGATTCCTATTATGGAAATTATGTGGTGATTACGGACAGTAAGGGATATACCACAAAATATGCCCACATGGACAGCTTAAATGTGTCCGCAGGGCAGAGTGTAAAAAAAGGTGACAATATAGGCAAAAGCGGAAATACAGGAAGCAGTACCGGAAGCCACCTTCATATCGAATGTCTGTATAACGGGGAATATTATAACTCGTTATTTTATTTTGAAGCAGGAGAACAGACCATTTATGGAGAAACAACGGGCGGCACCGGAGGAGGAACCAGCAATGTGATACCGCCGGAATCCTATGATGATGCAACCGTACAGACGCTTATGCGTGAAGCAAACAGGTATCTGGGAATGCCATATACTTTTGGCGGCACAGCTCCGGCTAGTTTTGACTGTTCCGGTTTTGTATGCTGGGTATTTTCAAACAGTGGCGTACATAACCTGCCAAGAACCACAGCACAGGGCATTTATGACCAGTGTACTCCGGTATCAGCGGCAGATGCAAAGGCAGGGGACATTATATTTTTTACAGGAACCTATAATGCAGGACGTCCGGTTACACACGTTGGTATCTACTGTGGAAACGGTACGATGGTGCATTGCGGTGATCCAATTCAGTACACATCAATCAATACTTCTTACTGGCAGAGCCATTTCTATGGTTTTGGAAGATTGAATTAGCGAAGGGAGGAATTATTTTTGTCAGTAGAACGAATCAATTCACAGCTTAAAAAGGTCAGAGAGCAGATAGCACAGCTACAGGCAAAGGAAAAAGACCTTGCAGAACAGAAACAGATGGCGGAGGATGCCGAAGCCATGAAGATTATACGAAAATATAAAATCTCATCGGAGCGTTTGCAGATGTTAAACAAGCTCAGTGAGGATGAAGTCAGAAATTTATTACAGAAACGGGAACAGGAAAAGGAGGTTTCAACCAATGAAAATGAAGAAGTTATCCGTTAAGGCACTAATGTCCCTGATACTGTCGGCAATACTTTTTTGTATGCCGATTGGGGCATTTTTTGCAAACAGGGCAAATACTGTGGAGGTTCATGCGGAGGATACAGCAGAGCAGAAAACAGAAAGTGCGGCAGAGGAAAGCAGTGCAGAAAGCACAGCGTCCGGTAATGATAACAAGGACAGTTCCGGTAGTGGAGAAAATCACACAGAGCAGTCCACAGAGAATACAACGGAAAATTCCACAGAAGGCACAACCGAGGAAACACAGCCTTCTGCAAAATGCACCTGCAAGGAAAAATGCAGTCAGTATGCGGTGGATGAGGATTGTGAGGTGTGTGCAAAGGATTATAAGGAATGTGCTTATATCAATCCGAGCGTAAAAATCACAATCAATACACCTTCTGGGTGGCATAACGATACCACGAAAGTAACAGTCAAGGTGGAGGATACTATTGTATCCGGCAATTTTACCATTCAGACAGTAAAGGCGAAAGTCGGACAGAATGGAAGCTGGACAGACATTACCGAGGATATGTACATAGAGATTTCCGAGAACAGCACCATTTATGTGCAGGTCACAGACCAGAAGGGCAAGACCTACGAGAAAAACCGTTATATCAAGTGTTTTGATTTTACCAAGCCTACCTTAAATGCGGCAGTCAGCGACGGTCTTTTGAGCATTCAGGCACATGATACGGATTCCGGTATCAAGGCAATCTATGTCAATGGCTATGAGTTTACAGAGCATACGAATGGAGCCTTGAATATCCGTCTGCAACAGTTCGATGCAGGGTATCAGTATTTCACGATTTCTGCCATGGATAATGCAGGAAATACCTCTGAAATCTATAAAACAGCCAATCCGTATTACACCGATCCGGAGAATAAGGACAGCAATGAAAAAGATCCGGCACACCAGCTCCCAGTGGATGCGTCGGCAACCAAACCTAGCTCTGCAACCGCACAGGTCACAGAACATACAAAAACGGATGTGAATGGAAATACAGTTTCCCAGACAGGCAGTGGAACAAATTCAAGCAGTTCCGCAACAGCAAAGCAATCTCCAAGTACGGGAGATACTTCTAAGGATGCAGACCAGAGCAGTGACAGTCAGACTTCTGAAAAAGGCAAGGAATTTTACACAATCCAGACTGCATCAGAAACGGTATTTTATCTTGTGATTGATCGTGATGGGGAAGATGAAAAGGTGTATTTCCTTACAGAAGTCAGTGAAAACGACCTGCTGAATACCACAACGGATAACAGCGAGACACTTCCGAAAAATTCAGCGGCATTGGAATCTGCAATCCCTACCAAAGACAGCGCATTATCAAACAATAATGCTGATACCACAGGAGAGAAAACACAGGGAGCAGAAAGTGTTGAGGACAGCACCGAAGATAGCACGGAAGATACAAGTGAGCCGAAAGAGGATACCGCAAAGGCAGATGGTTCCGGCTTTACATATATTTTAATGGGCATTGCTGCGGTAGCTGTGATCGGAGTGGTATATGTTGTGAAATCCAAGAAGAAAAAGGAAAACTTCATTGATGAGGATGAAGATGAGGACGAGCTTGATGAGGACTACGATTATGAGGACGAGGAAGAAACCGAGCAGGATTCCGACGAAGCATTCATAAATGGTGGTGATGATACAGAATCAGTAGACACAGACGAGAATGACAATGAAGATAACAACAACGAGAATGACGAAGAAGATGGGGAGGAATAGAGATGGAGCTTGTAATTGCAGAGAAGCCGAGTGTGGCACAGAGCATTGCGGCGGTTCTTGGTGCCACACAGCGTAAGGACGGATATTTGGAAGGCAATGAGTATCTGGTATCATGGTGTGTGGGACATCTGGTAGAACTGGCACAGCCGGAAAGCTATGAGGAAGCATGGAAGAAATGGAGCTATGAGAGCCTTCCGATCATTCCGCAGGAATGGCAGCATGAAGTGAAAAGTGATACAAAAGCACAGTATCAGATTTTGAAAAAGCTCATGCATGATGACAGGGTAGATGCCGTTGTATGTGCTACCGATGCTGGAAGGGAGGGTGAGCTGATCTTTCGCCTGACCTACAACATGGCAGGGTGCAGAAAACCGATGAAGCGGTTATGGATTTCTTCCATGGAGGAAAGTGCTATCCGTGACGGCTTCCATAATCTTCGCCCAGGCAGCGACTATGATAACTTGTATCATTCAGCATTATGCAGGCAGGAAGCAGACTGGCTTGTGGGTATCAATGGGACAAGACTTTTTACGGTATTATATGGCGGTAAGGCATTGAAGGTTGGCAGAGTGCAGACACCGACACTTGCCATGCTGGTGGATCGTGAAAGTAAAATCATGAATTTCAAGAAAGAAGCCTATTATATGGCTCACATCATGGGAAATGGTCTGGATGCGGTATCAGAGCATATCAGTGATAAAACGGAAGCAGAGAGGATTGCAGGAGCCTGTGAAAACGGACAGGCTCTTGTCACTTCCGTGGTAAAGGAAGAAAAGTGGGTAGCACCGCCGAAGCTCTATGACCTTACAACACTCCAGAGGGATGCAAACCGTCTGTTTGGTTTTACTGCCAAGCAGACATTGGAATATACGCAGAGCCTTTATGAGAAAAAGTTAGTAACTTATCCAAGAACAGACAGCCAGTATCTTTCCGATGACATGGAAGGTACTGCAAAAAATGTGATCGAAGCGATTTTCAATTCGCTGTTATTTGAGCAGAATATCATGTTCAATCCAGATATTAAAAGAATTTTGAACAGCAAGAAAGTGACGGACCACCACGCAATCATTCCTACCATGGAGATCATCAAGCAGGACTTAAAGGCAATCCCGGAGAGCGAAATGAAGATACTTTCCCTTTGTGCAAACCGTCTGCTGTGTGCGACCGGGGAGAAGCACATTTATAATTCCACAAAGGCAGTGATTACCTGCAACAATACTGTATTTAAGGTATCCGGCAAGGAAGTGTGGAAAAATGGATGGAAGGAATTTGAGGATTTCTTCAAAAATTCCTATAAAACCGCAGAGGATAAATCGGATGCAGAGGAAGAAAAGAAGCTGCCGGAGCTTCGTGAGGGCATGACGATTGCAGTGGAGCAGACAAGAGTTTCCGAGCATTTCACACAGCCACCGAAACATTACACCGAGGACAGCTTACTGTCTGCCATGGAGCGAGCCGGAGCAGAAGATATGGGTGACGAAGTGGAGAGAAAAGGACTTGGCACACCTGCCACCAGAGCTGACATTATTGAAAAACTGGTAAAAGACGGATTCGTAAAGCGTGAGAAAAAGCAGATGATTCCGACAGAGGACGGAATGAAGCTGATCACGATACTTCCGGATGTAGTAAAATCTCCGAAACTGACTGCTGACTGGGAAAATGAGCTTACACTTGTATCCAAAGGAGAAGTTGCTGCAGAGCAGTTTATGTCTGGTATTGAAGCAATGGTAACTGATCTTGTAAAGACCTATCACAGCGTTAGTGATGAACATAAAGCCATGTTTGGCACAGGCAAGGGTGGACAGGAAGTGCTAGGTAAATGCCCGAAGTGTGGTGCTGATGTAGTCAAGGGAAAATTCGGAGCGTACTGTACCGGGAAGTGCGGCATGAATGTCGGCAAGGCACTTGGAGTAACACTTTCCGATTCACAGGTCAAGAGCTTGCTTCAAGGGAAAAAGATACTTGTAAAAGGTTTGAAAGGCAAGAAAGGCAGTTATGATGCGCATCTGATTCCAGAGAGTGTAGATGAATTTTCCTATACGAAAGATGGTAAAGAAATCAATGGATTCCAGTACAAGTTTAAGATGGAATTTCCACAGAAGAAGGATAAGTAGAAAAAACTGAAAAAACTTGAAAAACATTTTTTATAATAATTTGTAAGATTTTGTCGAAAACTGTCATGTATATAGTGAAGGGAGAGTTTTAGCATGAGTAAGGAAAAAGAAATAGAGATGTTGAAAGAAAAACTTGACTATTATACGTTGGTAGCCGCTGATGAGTAATTTGATGCCGGGGAAGTTATAAAAATTGTCAAAAGGTTGGAAGAACTTGAACCGACAGAAGCATCGAAAAAGTCGGTTGATGAATTTTTGGACGATTTCTGGAAGTATTGCGAAGAACGGGAAAGGGAGGAAAAAATACTGGAGGAATTTCGGAAGCAGAAATAGCAGTATCTATGATGAAAAAAGTGTGGTATTATGAGAGAAAGAAATTTGCAAATTAGGATTTAAGGAGGGATTGCTATGAAAAGGGTATTGGTATTATTTGGGGTATTAATTTGCATGTTGTCATTCGTCGCTTGTGATAAAACAACTGGCAGTGAAGCACCTGTAACAAGTGGAATAATTACTCGTACAGAGGAAGATAAAATTTATGATTTGACCGAAGAAGAAGTAAAAATAATCGCAGACATTATTGAAAATGGCACCTGGAACACAGAAGGGACTGCTGAATGTGCCAATGATTGCAAACTTATAATTGATGAAAGGACATATTATTATCATTCGGAATGTGGAACATTCAATGATAAAGAGAACAATCAGAACTTACCTGTAACAGCCGAAGAGAAAGAAAGTATAAATGCAATATTAGCTCAATATATAACACTTGGTTTAGAGTAATTCAGACGATTATTTTTCAGGCTGTTTTGTTTAGAAACAGAACGAAAAATTCCAGTTTTGTCGGAGAAACACTAATACCACACAAAACTTAATATCAACACAGCGTCAGAGCGTATAGGAAAACCTGTACGCTCTTTTTTTATCAAAAATGGAGGAAAATCACATGGAAGAAACAAATGTAACAATGACTACAGAGGAAATGCAGGGTGAATCTGCAGCAAAGGAAAATGAGACAAAGGCGGAGAAGTTTATCCGTATTGGCGAGTACCGAATGAATAAGGCAGTTGATGCCATTGGCAGACTGGAGAATCTTGCAAACCGAGGTTCCTACGAGTATACACAGGAACAGGTAGATGCTATGTTTCAGGCATTAGAGGGGAGGATTACGGAAGTTAAGGCAAGGTTTACGCCTAAGAAAGCGGCTGAGAGTAAGATTTTCAGCTTTGGTACAACAGAATAGGAATGTAACGGGAAGTAAGGGAAAGGCAGTCATGTAGTGTATGTGGCTGCCTTTTTGTCGTATCTATGACAGGAAGGAGAACTGCGTGAGAAAATATGATTTTATATCGGCTCTGGCAAAGGAGACAGCAGCCGAGGTTGTCAAAAATCGTGAGGAATGGATGAAATACCTTACTACAGCGGCGAGATTATACAAGTACCCATTCCGGGAACAGCTTTTAATCTATGCACAAAGACCGGACGCAACAGCGTGTGCTTCCATAGAGCTGTGGAATGAGCGTATGCACTGCTGGGTAAACAAAGGCGCAAAGGGTATCGCACTTTTGGACGAGGATGATGCACATGGAAAGCGTTTGAAATATGTATTTGATGTGTCGGATGTTCATGCGGCAAGGAGAATCGGACGCTATCCGGAACTTTGGGAATTACATGAGGAACATAAGGAAGATGTAATTAGGCGTCTGGAGCAGACCTATGGTGCAACAGATGATAAGAAGCTGTTTGAAGAAAGACTTATGGAGATAGCTGAGAGGATTGCAGCAGATTATTATGAGGAATTGTTGCCGGATTTGCAGTACATGATCGAGGGCAGCTTTTTAGAGGGACTGGATGAGCAAAATGTCGGTATCCGTTTAAGAGATACTTTATCGGAGAGTATTTCTTTTACACTTTTATCTGCCTGTGGTGCAGATATGGAGGAGTATGGTTCGGAATTTGCTTTTGATTTTATCCATGAATTTAATTCCATGGACACCCTTGCAGTACTTGGAGATGCAGCCAATGAGTTTGCAAAACCGATACTTTTAGAGATTGGAAGAACCATAAGGGCATATAACAGAAGCCACGAACAGGAACAAACAGAAAATTTAACGCAGAAAGGACTTGCAAATACTTCTGAAATAGACTACAATGCGTTAAAGCGTGAAAGCGAGAGCGGACATGAGGAATATATTGACAACAATCAAAACAGCGTAGAAAGGGGCAATAGCAATGAATCTGACATACGAGAGGAATGGGGATTATCTGATCCCGATATTACAGGCGGACAGTCAGCCGGAGGGAACGGTAACGAAGTACGGAATGATGAGGGAGACTTATCTGAAGGAGAACCACAGGGGCGTGTACTCAGCGTTTCTTCTGAAAGGGACATTGAAAGAACACCTGCTGACGATCCAGAAGCAGGCAGAGGAGAGAATGGAGAAGCTGACGAGCCAGATGGCGGCAACCGAGGGAGTGACCGAACAACTCAAGGAAGCCGATCAGATGCTCTGGGTAGCGAAGATGAACAGCATTCGGAACCGAGCAGAGGAAGTGGTTCTGGGAGAACTGGTTTACAGTCTGTAACAGACACAGATGATCTTCTCCGGGGAGAAGCACCGGAACCCACCTTTACACAACTCAGCCTGTTTCCTTCTTTTGAGGAGCAGGTCGGAACAGTCGCAGCAGCGGAAGCAAGTATGAAATATACCATGCCCGCTGCTTTTTCTTTGCCACAGAATGAGCTTGAAACCATTCTTCGCAGTGGCGGAGGAAAACAGCACAGCAGAAAGCGTATCTTTGCAAAGTACACAGAGGGCAGAAATGCCGAGCAGATGGTGGATTTTCTGAAAAATGAGTACGGACAGACCGGAAAAGGTTTTGAAATCAATGGAAATCCCGTATCAGTGTGGTTCGATGAGCATGGTATGAGTGTCGGCTATGGAACACAGGCAAGGGAAACGCCGATTGTCACGATGGATTGGGAAGATGTGGAGAGCCATATCCGTTCTATGATCGAAAATGGTACTTATATGAGTGCCAGTGAAGCATTTCTTGTGGATACACAGGAGCGGAACCGTGTTGCCAACCAGATCTATTTCTTTCTGCGGGATGGCATGGATGAAATGCCGGAGGAGCTTGGCTTAAAGGCAGGAAATTATCCGGAAAGTGAAGCAAAAATCATGGAGCTGCTTTCCACACATGAGGGCAGGGAACAGCTTAAAAATATTTTGGAAGATGCGGCAAACCGCCTTGCTTCTGGAGAAGCAGAATTAAAATGGCGGCATGTGAAATCACCGGAATATCTGTTATCGGAGATTGCAGACCTTGACAGGGAGAGACTGGAGTTTCCATTGCCGGATGCGGTGGAGGTAAAGCAGGAAGATTTTATCACGCAGGATGAAATTGATTATGCACTTGGCAGAGGAAGCGGCTATGAGCATGGAGCTTTCCGTATCTATGAGTATTTCATGGAAGGACATGACCAGAAAGAAACAGTTGCTTTTCTGAAAAATGAATATGGCATCGGTGGTGGTTCCGGCGGACTGCCGGGCAATGATGATTCCCATAATGAACATGATGGAAAAGGTATCCGTCTGGAGAAAGGCAGTTATGGCAATCCGTATGCAAAAGTGCTTCTGAACTGGAATGTTGTGGAAAAACGGCTTCGGGAGCTGATCCATGAGGATAAATATTTATCTCCACAGGGGAAAGAAAACTATAAGGCATACAAGGAAGAACAGGCAGAGAAAGCAAGACAGCGAGAGCTTTCCCGTCTGGAGCATGGACAGCGGTTAGAGTGTAAGAAAGACATTGATGCACTGATTGCTGAGAAATTCAATGGTTTTGTTCTTCCGAGGAATACCGCAGATGAGATCATAGATAAATATGGCATTGACTGTGTGGAATTTGTTCTTGCAAATACGGTTACGCATTTTGATTATGACGGTCGTTTTTCGCAGAACAATAAGGACTGGGCAAAGGGCATTGTTGCGGAAAATGAGTGGCAGAACAATGATCTGATTCTAAGCTCACATCCGGCGGTATTGGACGGATTTACCAATCAGGCGAGAAGATATATCAATGTGCTTCGGGAAAAAGAAAAGGAAGCACAGCAAAAGATTACGATTGATGGATATGAGTGTGTTCTGGTTGATGAGTGGGGCAGTGCAAAAGAGAAATATCTGCTTGGAAATGACATTGAGGACAGCAGTTTTTATTATGCACAGGTCAATGGGAAAACCTTTGAATACGACCATAAGCCGGAGCGTGGCGAAGTAGAGGACGATTATATCAATGCCATTGCAGAGGAAGATATTGACAGGCACGAAGCAGAAGTGTTTTCACGCTTTGAGGGGACGGATGGTATCGCAGAGCTGGATGAAGTGCAGGAATTAGCGTGGCATGTGGTACATGATGCAGATGATGAATATGGAAATCCGACACAGTGGAGTGCCACCTTATCAGAGGGAGTATTCCTTTGGATTGATAAGGAAGCGGATGGATATGCGATTTATGATACGGCAGACACCACCCACCCGGCATTGGAGACATTTTCGACTTTGCAGGAAGCAATGGACTGGGGGAATGAGCTTGCAGAAAGTGGCAGGGAAGCAGAGGCGGAGTTTTCTGGTGAAAGGGAACAGGCTGAGCAGGAAGCCGATGAACTGGACAGCATAGATACGCAGTCTGCCCGTGAACGTCTGGAGAATGGAGAAGCAGACCGACAGACAGAGGAAATGTTGTCGCAGGTGCTTACCGGAGATTGGGAGCCGCTTACACCTTCGTCAGAGAAAAAACAGCCTGCATCAGAAAGGCAATCAGCACAAGAAAGGTTGGTATCAGCACCAGATAAAAGTAACGCTGTCAATTTCCATATCAGCGATGACCGATTGGGCGAAGGTTCTCCAAAAGAAAAATTCCAGAGAAATGTTGCGGCAATTAAGTTGTTGGAGCAGATCGAAGGTGAAAACAGATATGCTACACCGGAAGAACAGCAGATTTTATCCCAGTATGTCGGCTGGGGTGGTCTTGCCGATGCGTTTGACGAGAGCAAATCAAACTGGTCAGCAGAATATCACCAGTTAAAGGAACTGTTATCGCCGGAGGAGTACCGCATGGCAAGGGAGAGTACCTTGAATGCCCATTACACAAGTCCGGTCATTATCCGCCAGATGTACGAAACATTGGAGAAAATGGGATTTTCCAAAGGGAATATACTGGAGCCTTCCATGGGCATCGGCAACTTTTTTGGTATGATGCCGGATTCCATGAAAGAGAGCAGGCTTTACGGAGTAGAGCTTGACAGTATCACAGGACGCATTGCAAAGCAGCTTTATCCGCAGGCAGATGTGCAGATCAAAGGATTTGAAAAGACCGATTATCCGAACGATTTCTTTGATGTGGCAATTGGAAATGTACCTTTTGGTCAGTATAAGGTGGCAGATAAGCAGTATGATAAAAACAATTTCCTGATCCATGATTATTTCTTTGCAAAGACGTTGGATAAAGTGCGTCCCGGTGGTGTGGTTGCTTTTATTACAAGCAAGGGAACCATGGACAAGGCAAGTCCGGAAGTCAGAAGATACCTTGCACAAAGAGCAGACCTGCTTGGTGCAGTCAGACTTCCGAATACCGCATTTAAGGCAAATGCAGGAACCGAGGTCACTTCGGATATTTTATTTTTCCAGAAGCGTGACCGCATGGTGGAGCGTGAGCCGGACTGGGTACATCTGGGAGAGGACGCAGATGGCATTACAATGAACGCTTACTTTGCAGAGAACCCGGAGCAGATCGTAGGAAAGATGGAAATGGTATCCGGTCCTTATGGCATGGAAAGCACCTGTAAGGCAGATGACAGCAGACCATTTGAGGAGCAGTTAGCGAAAGCACTTCAAAACATTACAGGACAGATTGATACGATTGATCTGGATGAGGAGCTTGCGGATGAAATGAGCAGGCAGAGTATTCCTGCTGATCCGTCCGTCAAGAATTTCAGTTATACCGTAGTCGATAATGAGGTATATTACCGTGAAAACTCTGTCATGAAGCCGGTGGAAGTATCAGACACCGCAAAAGAACGTATCAAGGGAATGGTGGCAATCCGTAACTGTACGCAGGAACTGATTGATATGCAGCTTGAGGAATACTCCGATGTAACAATTAAGGAAAAGCAGGCAGAACTTAATAGCCTGTATGATAATTTCTCTAAGAAATATGGTCTGATCAATTCACAGACGAATAAGAGAGCCTTTAATCAGGACAGCAGTTATTGCCTGTTATGTTCTTTGGAAAAACTTGATGATGAGGGCAATTTCAAAGGAAAAGCAGATATGTTTACGAAGCGTACCATTAAAAGGGCAGAGGTTGTCACAAGCGTGGATACTGCAAGTGAAGCACTGGCAGTATCTTTAGCAGAGAAAGCTAAAATCGACCTTGATTTTATGGGAGAGCTTACCGGAAAAGATAAGGATACACTTACTGAGGAGCTTCGTGGTGTCATTTTTCAGAACCCGCTTACCGATGTCTGGGAGACAGCAGACCAGTATCTAAGTGGCAATGTGCGTGAGAAACTTGCCATAGCAGCCACTTATGCGGAAAATCATCCGGAAT